>Ga0181520_10000273_pt1 | contig 114468 bp, 104 predicted proteins | sample PEATcosm2014_Bin_29_FD_132451 | JGI IMG/M metagenome (GOLD analysis project Ga0181520, IMG submission 132451) | Peatland microbial communities from MTU Mesocosm Facility, Houghton, MI, USA - PEATcosm2014_Bin02_30_metaG | ecosystem: Environmental > Terrestrial > Soil > Wetlands > Peat | place... | reverse complement strand
TGAGATCTGGCGCCGCTGGCGCACCTGGCGCTGGTGCTGATCGGCGAGGGAGAAGCGTGGTATGAGGGTCGCCGCATGAACGGCGGCGAGGCCATGAAAGCGGCACAGATTGCGACCATCCGACTGGAGGCCAAAGAGGCGATTTCGCTGATTAACGGAACCCAAGCGATGCTGGCCGTGGGATCGCTGGCGCTGCTGGATGCGCTGACCCTGGCGGAGACGGCCGATGTGGTGTCGGCAATTTCGCTGGACGCACTGCAGGGCACGGACGTGGCCTTCGACGAGCGAATTCATCTGGCGCGCCCCCATGCCGGGCAAACGCTGGTGGCGAAACATATGCGCACCATGCTGGAAGGCTCATTGCTGCGCGAGCGGCATCGCGACTGCAAGAGAGTGCAGGACGCTTATTCGATGCGCTGCATTCCACAGGTGCACGGAGCGGTACGCGATGTTCTTGAATATGCGCGGCAAGTGTTTGAGACCGAGATGAACTCGGCGGTGGACAATCCGCTGGTGTTCGTCAGAGCGCATGCCAAGGGAGAGCTTTCGGCAACCCGCCGTACGCCAAAGGCAGCGGATGTGGGCCACCACGAAGTGGCGGAAGGCGAGGTTATCTCGGGAGGAAACTTCCACGGACAGCCGATCGCGTTCGCCCTCGACTTTTTGGCGATCTCCGTCTCAGCCCTGGCGGGCATTAGTGAACGGCGCATTGAGCGGATGGTAAATCCGGCGCTGAGCGAAGGGCTGCCTGCTTTCCTGGCAATGGGCGCGGGACTGAATTCCGGCTTCATGATGCCGCAGGTGACAGCGGCCGCCCTGGTGAGCGAGAACAAGGTGCTGGGTCATCCGGCATCGGTCGATTCGATTACGACCAGCGGGAACAAGGAAGATTTCGTTTCGATGGGAATGACGGCGGCGCTGAAGTTGAAGCGCGTAATCCAGAACGTTCGCTACGTGCTGGCCATTGAGGCACTGGCGGCAGCGCAGGCAGTGGACCTGCTGGCTCCGCTGAAGCCGGGAAAGCGGGCGCAACAGGCGCTGCGGGCAATTCGGGCGGTATCGCCAATGGTGGTCCAGGACCGCTCGCTGGCACAGGATATAGCGAAGGTCGACGAGGTGATCCGGCAGGGAAAGCTGGCGGTGGTGTTGCGCTGAGCGCCGCAATTTGGCCCTGCGATGAGCGCAATTTCTACCGGATTCGGGAGCTTTGTGGAAGATAAGTATGGATTTCGAAAGGAAGAATCCACAGACGCGATGCAAGTTGCTGAATTGAAGAGAGTTGTTCTGTGCGTTTTTGGCCGGTGGATTGCACTCTCAACAACGTTCTTTAACGCGTCGATCCCGGAAGCCAGATTTGTTGAGGCGCGGATCGGTGTGTGTGACCCGGAGCTTGGCGGCGATCGATTCGTTGCCTACGGAAGCAGCCGACGTCATCTGAAATTTTTGTGCATACTTGCCTTAGTCAGGGAATAGTTAGCACGGGGCCAGCCCAATCGGCTGGCTCGTTTTTTTGTGGACATTCCGAATTTTCTACGTCATTTTGTGAGTGCGAACCTGATTGGTAAACACTGCATGCGCATCCAGAGTACGAGCTCTGGCGCGGATTTTCTTCGGATATTGTTGGATATTGACCGTCTGCGGTGGGGTATTGCAGAGAATTGCCTGACATTAGTTGTTGACATTGTCTCCGGAAACCAGCACATTACATTGTCACTGGTTACCAATTTTTTGGATAGGTGACGGGAGTTTGCCCCCGCTCTGGCGGCTCCGTACAATTCGCATGGCTACGATGCTAGCACCCGTGGATTCACGAGAAGTGGTTCGTTGCGACGAGTGTCAACTGGTCCAGTTCCGGACATCTAACAATGTTTGCCGTCGATGCAAGACTCTTCTGGACGCAGTTCCAGAGGTGGTCGCCGTACGTACTCCGGCGACTGTAACTCACACCGTGCAGACGATGCCGTCGCAGTTGCCGGTAGCGGCTGCAATCCGGTCTCTGCGCATGCGGGCGGGGCTGAGCCAGCGACAACTAGCGCTGCGCATGAGCGTGCCTCGCACCTATGTCTCAAAGATTGAAAATGAGAAAGCCTGCCCGACCCTGGGTTCGCTGGAACGGCTTGCGGGAGCACTGCGGGTTCGGGTATGCGACCTGTTGACGACGGGACGCACCACCGAAGACGACATCCGCGAACTGTCGCAGGATGAATTCATCTCCGAACTGATGCCCTACATGCGCAAGCTGAATGGAACGCAGTGGACGAGCGTGCTGAACCAAGTACGCGAGCTCACGGCGATGCCCCGGCGCTCCGCCTGAAGCAGTATTGGTGAGCCCACTCTGGCGAGACGGCCAGAGCGGGCGTTGGTATGGGCGGAAGGCGGCTTGGACCGATGGATAACTCCGAGACGGCGGGAGGCTTCTTAGTGGGCATAGCCTTCATCGGGGTGAATTATGAAGAACGCGGACGCGAACGTCTCCCGATGCGCGAACCCGCAATGCGAACGGGAGTTCAAGCGTCTGGGGGAGGGTAAATTGTTTGTAAGGCCGTCCGGGCAGAATGACGGCGGAGTGGCACAGAAGACGCTGTGGTTGTGTCCGGCCTGCGCGCAGCAATTCGATTTGCGTTATGACCGGCGCCAGCATGAATTCCATCTGGTCCGGCACCGCCGGGTTGCCTAGACTATTCCATCCATTGCAAGATGCCGAACCGTGTGCTAGCTTCAGATTACTCGTTCTTGAGGGAATGCTTTGCACACCACCGTCCCTGCCGGGCTGACTCGCAAGCAAGCAGAACTATTCGCCAAGCTCGATCCAGATCGGCTACCACAACACATCGCGGTTATTATGGACGGCAACGGGCGTTGGGCCCGCCGCCGCCATCTCCCTCGCATTGCTGGACATAAGCAAGGGGTCAAGGCGGTGCGCGATGTGATAACGCTGGGCTCGAACATCAATCTCCGGGCGATGACGTTGTATGCGTTTTCCGCCGAGAACTGGAAGCGTCCCAAGACCGAGACCAGCTTCCTGATGGCATTGCTGCGGACCTACCTGAAGCGGGAAGTTTCGCTGATGAACGAGCACAATATTCAGCTTCGTTACATTGGCCGCATTCACGAACTGCCGCCTGCGGTGCAGGAGCGCATGGCCTGGGCGACGGAACAGACCTCGAAGAACACCGGCATGATCATGACCCTGGCGCTGAACTATGGAGCGCGAGCAGAATTGATCGACGCCTTCCGCGCGATTGTTCAGGCAGCGGCCAATAACGGTGGACTGGCCGACCTGAAGATCGACGAAGAGCTGATTTCGCGACACATGTATGCGGCAGACCTGCCGGACCCGGATCTGGTCATCCGTACCAGCGGCGAGATGCGGCTCTCGAACTTCCTGCTATGGCAGTTGGCCTACACGGAAATTTACGTGACCCCGACACTGTGGCCGGACTTTGATGGCGTCCATCTGCTGGAGGCGTTGGCTGACTTCCAGAAACGCGAGCGCCGCTATGGCAACGTAGGCGCTGCGGTTTAAGGATTCCGTCTCGAAGTGTAAAGAATCGTTTCAGACGGGGTGATTTTCCTTTCCTCTTTGCTTCCTGCACACATCAGAAGGTACCCTGCTGGTATCGACATGAAACGCATTCTTACCGCTGCGATCCTGATTCCCCTGGTGTTGCTGGCCGTCTTCCGCGCGCCGCTCTGGCTATTCCTGCTGATTACCGTGGTGGTGGCGCTGGCCGCGGTTTTTGAATATCTGGGCATTGCGGCTGGCTACGGCTTTGAACCCTTCCGATTACTGACCTACCTCTACACCGCCGCGCTCTTTGTGGTCTATTTTTACGCCCAAGGATTTGGAGGAGCCGCGCTGCTGGCGGGAATTCTCCTGCTCTTCCTGTGTGCGCCCTTCCTGCTGATGATCGCGGCCATGGGGCGGGAGGATCTGAAGGCCGCACTGCCGGGGGTGGCGATGAGTTACCTGGCGATTCCCTACATTGGTTTGCCGTTGCTCCTGATGGCCATGTTGCGCGACTCGAGGCGGGGATGGGTTTACGTGCTGTTTACGTTCTTTGCCGTGTGGGTGGGAGACACCGCCGCGATGTACGTGGGAAAGAGCGTGGGACGGCATAAACTGGCGCCGCGGATCAGTCCCGGCAAAACCGTTGAGGGCACAGTGGCTTCGCTGGTTTTTGCCGTGGGGGTGTGCTGCCTGTTCGCCCACTTTTTACCGGAGATTGCGGCAGCCCTGGGCAAGGCACACCTGCTGGCAGATCCGCGAGAGTCGCTGCTGATCGACGCTCCGCCTTATGGCCGGGCACCACTCTGGCTGGCCGCGTTGCTGGCGGGGGTCATCAACGTCGCGGCCCAAGTAGGGGATTTGCTGGAGTCGGCGCTGAAGCGCGGCGCAGGGGTGAAGGACTCGGGCAATCTGCTGCCGGGCCATGGGGGAATTCTGGACCGGATCGATGCGCTGCTGCTGGCACTTCCGGTGGCGTTTGTGCTGTTTCTGGCTTTTGGACAGAAATTCGTGCAAGGGTAGCCGGGCAGGGTAGACTAGTTGTATACCGTGATGAAACGTATCGCAATTTTAGGCTCGACCGGCTCGATTGGTTGCAGCACCCTCAAAATCGTTGAAAGTTATCCGGACCGCTTCGCGGTTGCAACCCTGGCGGCGGGCTCGAATCTGGAACTCGCCTTTGAGCAAACCCTGCGCTGGCGTCCCAAGCTGCTCTCGGTAGCCCACGAGGCATCGGCGGAGGCCCTGCGGAAGCGGCTGCGCGACGCCGGAGTGAGCGAGACCGAGGTGGTGTGGGGCACGGCTGGAACCGTGGCGGTGGCAACCCATCCGGAAGTGGATTTCGTGGTCAGCGCGATTGTCGGGGTTGCCGGGCTGGAAGCCACCTACGAGGCCGTCAAGGCGGGAAAAGAGATTGGGCTGGCCAACAAGGAATGTCTGGTGGCCGCCGGTGAGTTGATCACGGCCGAGGCACGGCGCCACGGGAAACCCCTGCTGCCGATCGATAGCGAGCACAACGCGGTACACCAGTGCCTGCGCGGCGGACGGATGGATGAGGTCGAGCGGGTATGGCTGACCGCCTCGGGCGGCCCGTTCCTGCACACCCCACGCGAAAAGTTCGAGAGCATCACGGTTGCCGAGGCACTGAACCATCCGACCTGGAAGATGGGGCGGCGGATCACGATTGATTCGGCAACGCTGATGAACAAGGGTTTTGAGGTGATCGAGGCAGTGAGGCTGTTCAACACGCCGCCCTCGCGGGTCAAGGTGGTGGTGCACCCGCAGAGCACCGTGCACAGCATGGTGGAGTTTGTGGACGGGAGCATCCTGGCGCAGGTGAGCGTAACCGATATGCGGTTGCCGATTCTGTACGCGCTGACCTGGCCGGAGCGGGTCGCCAGCGATTTGCGCTTTGACGTACTGTCGCTGAAGCATCTGGATTTCAGCCCGCCCGACCTGGATAAATTCCCCTGTCTGCGGCTGGCGTATGAGGCGGTGGAGGCTGGCGGCGCCCAAACCGTGGCCCTGAATGCGGCAGATGAAGTCGCGGTTGCGGCTTTCCTGGATGGCGAAATTCCATTTTTAGGCATTCCTGCTACGATTCAGGCGGTTTTGAATGAAACGCCAGCGCATAAACCGGAATCTATATCTGAGGTTCTTGAAATGGACTGTGCAGCCCGCGAGCTGGCACGACGATTGCTTCATGCTGGTGCGAGTGGTTCGCAAGTGGCCGCTACGAAATAAGAACTCTGGTACTGGAGAGAACATATCCCGTTTATGATTAGCGCTTTCTATAGTCTGGTCGGTGCGGTTCTCGTGCTGGGAGTCATGATTCTGGTGCACGAGTTCGGCCACTTTGCCGCGGCCAAATTGCTGGGCGTGCGCGTGGAAGTTTTCTCCATCGGCTTTGGCAAACGTCTGCTGGGCTTCCGGCGAGGAGATACCGACTACCGCATCTCAGCCCTGCCGCTTGGCGGTTATGTGAAGATGACCGGAGTCAACGCGGTCGAAATGCCGGAGGAACGCCCGGAGGGTGCGACTGGCGACGATGAAGGCGAGTTCCTGAAGCATCCGCGCTGGCAAAGGCTGATCATTGCCGTGGCCGGTCCGGTGGCCAATATCGTTCTGGCAGTCGCGCTGCTGACCGTGGTGTTTGCGGTGCATCATGAGATCCCCTTTGGGATGTACGAACCGGCCGTGGTGGGCTGGTGCGTACCCGGGTATCCGGCAGCGCAGGCCGGACTGAAAGAAGGCGATCAGATTCTACAGATTGGGGATACGCAGAATCCCACCTGGCAGGATGTGCACAACAAGATCCTGATCAGCCCCAACCAGCCTCTGGCCATACGGGTGAAGCGCGGCAACCAAGTGCTGCCGATCACCCTGATTCCGAAAGCTGAAGGCAAGCAGCAGACCGGTGAGGCGGGCTGGTTGCCGCGGCAACCATTTCTGGTGACCGCTCTGGAACCGGATATGCCTGGCATCCTGAGCGGATTGCAAGTGGGCGATGAAATCATCGCCGTCGACGGAACTCCGATCCGTGCCACCGGCGCCATGCAGAGTTATCTCCAGACAACGAAGGACAAGCCGGTACACCTGGAAGTTTTGCGCCACAACAAGCAGGTTGCGCTGACCATCACGCCGAAGCTGACTCCGGTGGATGCGCAGACCGAGAGCTATCGCATTGGCTTTGTCTCCGAGCCTACGCAGGTTGAAAAATTGCCGGTGCTCGACGCCCTCGGCCGCTCGGTGGATGAATGCAAGAAACTTTCCGGACTGATCTTTGAGCTGGTCGGGCGGATGGCTGAGCGCAAGGTCTCGGTGAAGCAAATGTCAGGACCGATTGAGATCGTCCGAGTCTCCGGCGAGATGGTGCACCATCGCAGCGTCAATGACCTGATGGACTTCATGGCGATGATCAGCTTGCAACTCGGGCTGTTCAATTTGTTGCCGATCCCCATACTCGACGGTGGACTGATTGCCATGCTGCTGGTGGAATCCGTAATGCGGCGCGACATCAATGAGGGAATCAAAATCCGGCTCTACCAGGCGGCGTTCGTTTGCCTGGTGCTGTTTGCGGGCATGGTGATCTTCAACGACGTGGTGAAAATGCTGCCCGGCCAATAGTGCGAGCAGAAAAGTTCGGCAAGGGCGCCTGCGGGCGCCCTTTTCGCAACCCTTCCCGGAAATCCGCAGAGTGCTGATAAACTTGAAGAGAAGAGCTCTCCATGGCAATCATTAAACGCAGAAAAAGTTACACAGCAAAAATTGCAAACATACGGGTGGGCGGCGACGCGCCAATCATGGTGCAGTCGATGACCAACACGGATACGGCGGACGTGGCCTCGACCGTGAAGCAGGTTGCGGCCTTGGCTCACGCGGGCTCCGAGGTCGTACGGGTCACGGTGAACAACGACTCAGCCGCCGCAGCGGTTCGGCCCATTGTGGAAGAGCTTGCAGCGATGGGTGTGCATGTGCCCATTGTGGGCGACTTCCACTACAACGGACACCTTCTGCTCAAGAAGTTTCCGGAATGCGCGCGAGCGCTGGCCAAGTACCGGATCAATCCCGGAAACGTCTCGATTGGAAAAAAGAACGACGACAACTTCCGCACTATGATTGAGTGCGCGATTGAGAATGAGAAACCGGTGCGCATCGGCGTGAACTGGGGCTCGCTGGACCAGCAGTTGCTGGCGCGCATGATGGATGAAAATGCGAAATCCGCCGCACCGAAGGAAACTCGCGACGTGATGATCGAGGCGATGATCACCAGCGCGCTGCACTCGGCGGAGCTGGCGGAGAGCTACGGACTGCCGGGCGATCACATTCTGCTGAGTGCGAAGGTGAGCGGCGTGCAAGACCTGGTGGACGTGTATCGCGACCTAGCCGAGCGCTGTGAATATCCTTTGCACCTGGGATTGACCGAAGCGGGCATGGGCGCCAAGGGAATTGTCAGTAGCACGGCCGGGCTCTCCATCCTGTTGCAGGAAGGCATCGGCGATACCATCCGCGTCTCGCTGACGCCGGCGCCGGGAGGCGACCGCACGGAAGAGGTGCAGGTGGCGCAGCAGGTGCTGCAGTCGCTAGGGATTCGCAGCTTTTTGCCGCAGGTTACGGCCTGCCCAGGCTGCGGGCGCACCACTTCGACGTACTTCCAGGAGTTAGCGCAGCAAATTCAGTTCTATGTGCGCGAGCAGATGCCCGCGTGGCGCAAAGAGTTCGACGGCGTGGAAGAGTTGAAGCTGGCGGTGATGGGCTGCATCGTAAACGGACCGGGCGAATCCAAGCATGCGAACATCGGAATTTCACTGCCTGGCACATTCGAAGATCCGAAGGCTCCGGTGTTTATCGACGGACGCCTGGCAACCACGCTGAAAGGCGATCACATTGTCGAGGAGTTCAAGCAGATTCTGAACCAGTACGTGGAGACGCGGTACGCGAAAAAGGCGGAGCCTGCCAAAGTCTGACACCGGTGCGAAGGCAAAGAACGCGGGCTTGATGGCCCGCGTTTTCATTGGCCGGAATCCGCGGGGCTTTCACTCTATCCTCTTACGGCGATGGACATGAGTCCGAAGGCCGCGGCAAACCACACGACAAAGGCAGTAATGTTCATGGCGATGCGAATCGGTACGCTGTCGATAATCCAGTTGTATTTGGCTTCCATCTCTTTTCCCTCCTGCACGGTTGATTGGTGGCGCATGGGAACAGATACGGCGGCACATCCTCGACGGTTCCGCAGAAAAAAAGAAATTTATTGACGGAAATTTATCGGCTCAAAAGCAAGTGGCCTTAAAAGTAAGTAACGACGACGATCCAGAAGACCGGGGTGTCATAGGAAGCGCTGGTCCGGTAGCAGGCACCGACGGAAAATGCACTGGCGGGTTGCTTCTTGAGGCGCTCCAGAGATTCGGGAATTTGCGCCAGATCGATTGCGGTGAAGGCGACTGAGTTACTCACTCTTTTCGATGAGAGTCCGGCGCGCGGATTCAACCGGTTGTTGGCCGCCATCTCACAGGCCTGCCTGCGCAACTCGGGGGAAGCCACTCGATTCAAGATGGGCATACCCGCCTTGCGCCGCATCCGGTTAAGGTTGGAGGACACCTGCGCTTCCGCCTCATCGACGCTGGCCTCGGGAAGACGCCTAGCGAAATCCTGGGTAACAAAGATTCCTTCCGGAGTGCGGACAACGCCCACGCCGATGGCGGTAAATTGCCCGTCGAGAATGTTGGCGCGATGGCCGGGCGAGTGCATGAGTGCCGTGTGCGCGCGCAGTGCGTCGGCGGCGAAAGCCACATTCTCTCCGCTGACATCAAAGCGCAGCGCGGTCTCGCCTAAACGGAGCGAGAGTTTTGGTTCGCCTGGACATTGATGCTCCACCATGTCAGCCGCGGCCATGCGCTGGCTGTGTTGGCGCGCCGCCTCCACCAACCGGTCGTCGATGACCAGCGTGGCGAGGCCACGCGACTGGCGCTCGCGGTTCACCAGGCGGACGATCTCCCGCTCGGCGTCAGGAGCGATCGCGGCAGCGGTTTGCGCAACGCAGAGGGTGGCGAAGAACAGCAGGGGCAGGAGAAAACGCAGGGTGCGCACGGATAGCCTTCCACAACCAAGGTGGGTTACAGTCCAAGAACTCGGAGCCTTCCTCATGTTCAGGTGTCTCCGATATCATGTGCTACTGACATCACCTTAATGGCTTAATGGCTATTTGACAACGGGCTCGGCGCGGGTCTAGGATGCCTTCACACTGGAGAGGAGGTGGTCCGATGGAAAAAAGTTCAGGCGACTGTAGCAGACGATTCGTGACTAGTGAGGTGGCTGAGGCTTAGGGCGGAATCGCTCTAACCACTCGCCAGACTTCCCGTATTTTTGGAGTTTGTCGCTGGGTTGCGTTTCATTCCGCATGGCGCGCAGATTGGGTTGCGCGGATGCGGCGGGAGCGAGCCCGCCTCAGGCCAATCCAACACAGCTAACCGGCGCCCCGCATGGCTACAGTGCGGGGCGCTTCTCATTTTCAGCACCGCTCTACAAAATCTTTTGGGAGTCGAGGGCCAGGGCTTTGCGGATCACTTCGATCGTGACCGGCTTCATGCCAAGGGCTTCCAATTCTTCGGGCTGAGCCCAGCGGACCTCGCTGACATCGGTGGCCGCAGCCAGGGTTCCGGATAACGAATGGCAGAGATAGTCGATGAGAACGTAATGATACTGGGTGCGGCCTTCACTGTCGGGAAAGATGGAATCGAGGACATCGAGCACTGGGCAACTTCCACATCCAGTCCAGTTTCCTCGCGAACCTCGCGAGCGACGCCATCGCGCAGCTTTTCTCCGAGATCGAGCGCGCCTCCGGGGATGGACCACTCGCCCTGCAATGGGGGGTTGGCGCGTCGAACGATGAGTACCTCGCCATCGCGCAGGATGACGGCACCAACTCCAACGATAGGAAGCGCAGGATAGAGACGGGACATAGTGCAAGGGTACAAGGTTTCAAGGTTTCGCAGGTTTCAAAGTTGGAGCGAAGTCAGGAGAAAAAGCTGCGCGGGTCGAGGTCGACGATCTTCCAGCCTTTGGGGCCGCGCTCTAGTTCGAAGCGGAGCTGAGCCTGATGAGTAGAGATGCGGCCTCCGTCGCGCGGCGTGTTTTCCAATTGGAAATCGACGAGGATAACGCCACGATTGTTCTCCTCTGAAGTCTGCAGGATGCGAAGGGTGACGCGGGTGGCTTCATAGCGGGTGAAGTAGGCCTCAATCTGATCTTGAAAGGTCAGGTAGCCGTCCATCTTATCGGCGTCAAAGGCGGAGAGAAGACGGCGGGAGGAGTGACCCTCAAGGCCATCACGAATGGTACCGAGGACCTGGGCGGCGGCGCGCTCGTCAAATACCTCGGCGTCTGCCGTCTGCGGCTTTTGGTTCTGCGGCGCGGAGGCGGCGTCTGACGGCGCATCCGAAGCGGGCGCGGGTTGCTGCCGGGACGTGAGCGAGAGAACGCCGGCGAGCAGAATGAAGGGGACGAGAGTAAGAGCGCGTCTAGTCACGTAGGGATCTCCCTGAATACCTATTGAAACAATGAGAATAAAACAGGCGGGCGTACGATGTGTTCAGAAAAATGCGGACGCGCGTCTTCGCATCTTACAGAAGGGTTGGACGGGAGCGAACGATGCCGTTGGCAGAATACGAGCGGAAGAGAAAATTCGCGGAGACTCCGGAGCCGAAGCCGGTGCTGGCGGAGCAGGCAGGATGGCGTTTCGTGGTGCAGAAGCACAAGGCACGGAACCTGCATTACGACTTCCGGTTGGAGTTGGATGGAGTGCTGAAATCCTGGGCGGTGCCGAAAGGGCCATCGCTTGATCCGGCGGAGAAGCGGCTGGCGATGGAGGTGGAAGACCATCCGGTGGAGTACATCAGCTTTGAGGGTCGGATTCCGGAGGGCAACTACGGCGCGGGAACGGTGATGGTCTGGGACGCGGGAACATGGGAACCGTATGGGAGCGCAGGGATGGCGGCCATCGAGCGCGAGGCACAGACGCGGGTGATGCTCGAAAAGGGCGATCTGAAATTCGAGTTGCACGGAAAGAAGCTGCGGGGAAGCTGGGTGCTGGCGAAGATGCGCTCGCGCAGGCCGGGAAGCAAGGGAACGGAGTGGCTGCTGATCAAGCATAACGACGATGCGGTGGAGCGCGGCTACGATATCGGCGCGCATGACGGCTCGGTGCTGACCGGACGGACGATGGAGGAAATTGCGGAGGACAAGAAATCGGCAGAGTGGGGCGAGCGGAAAGATTCGGGAGTAAAAGGCAGAGGCCGAAGCGCGATGGCCGAGGGAAAAGATCGGCATGTGTCGATGCATCCAGCTCCGGACTGGGCGGAGTTGGCTGGCGCGGTGAAGGGAGCGCGCAAGGCAGCGATGCCGAAGCAGGTGACGCCAATGCTGGCGACTTTGGTGGACAAGCCGTTTACGTCGCACGAGTGGCTGTATGAGATCAAGTGGGATGGATACCGGGCGCTGGCATTTGTGGAAGACGGCAAGGCGCGGCTGGTATCGCGCAATCAGAACGATTTGACCGCAACGTTTGCGGAGCTGGCGGCAGAGTTGCCGGCACGGGTGCGGGCACGGCGGGCGCTGATCGACGGGGAGATTGTGGCCCTCGACGAGCATGGGCGTTCCAGCTTTAGCCTGATGCAACAGCGGACGGGAGTGGGCAAGAGTGGGAGTGGGATTTCGCTGACACCCCACAATCGCCAAAAGAAGGCGGTTGTGGGCCACCAAGCCACGGCTGCTCCGATTGCGTTTTATGCCTTTGACTTGTTGCACGTGGACGAGTGGTCGCTGATGGGAGTGGCGTTGGAGGAGCGGAAGCGTTTGCTGCGCGAGGCGCTGGAGACTGATGCGCGGGTGCGGTATTCCGAGGATTTTGACGACGGAGTGAAGCTGCTGGCGGCGGCGAAGGAGCAGGGACTGGAAGGGATTGTGGCGAAACGTCGGGACTCCGCGTATGAACAGAAGCGCTCACGGGCATGGTGCAAGGTGAAGATCACGCAGACGGAAGAGTGCGTGATCGGCGGCTGGACGGAACCGAAAGGCAGTCGCGAATACTTTGGCTCGCTGGTGCTGGGACTCTACGATAAAGATGGGCGGCTGCTGCATGTGGGGCAGGCGGGGACAGGGTTTACGCGCGAGAGCGAGGCGGAGATATGGAAGCTGCTGAAGGCGCGGGAGACGAAGAAGAATCCGTTTGCGAATAAGGTGGAGTCGTTGCGCGAGGTTCACTTTGTGCGGCCCGAGCTGGTGGCACAGATCAAGTTTACGGAATGGACGCACGAGGGACTGAAGGGCGGGGTGAAGATGCGGGCTCCGGTGTTTGAGGGGCTACGGGTGGATAAGACGGCGAAGGAATGCAAGGCAGCGTAGAAGAACACGGTTCGACGAAATCGAGAAGACCTGCATCTGCAAGAGACCCACATCTTCTGAAAGACCCACATCAGCTGACGCGGGGACTGGGTTTTCGACAGCCACCCGCAGTCATGCTTCAGAGGGACTATTTCTGGCGATCCTCCAACTCGGTCCAGCGGGTGAGGAGCTGGTCGAGAGCGGATTCAGCCTCCTCCAGCTCGGACTGGGCGGCGATGAGCGCGGGTGCATCGGTTTGAATGGCGGGATCGTTGAGAGTGGCCTGCGCGGCGGCTTGGCGCGATTCGGCTTGGGCAATCTGCTGCTCGATGGCGGCGTACTCGCGAGCCTCTTTGTAGGAGAGCTTTTTCCTGGCGGGCGCTGAGGCAGGGCTTTCGACCCCACATTCGCCCGGCGGCGGGGCGGATGCGGGCCACCCGCTTGCGTCTGATATGGGCCGGGATGCGTTGCGCTTCTGGCTGCGCTGTTGATCGCGCCACTCTTCCCATTGCAGGTAATCGGCAAAGGTGGAAGCATTACCCCGGCCATCGAGGCCGAGGACGATGGTGGAGATGCGGTCGAGCAGATAGCGGTCGTGAGTGACCAGGACGAGCGCGCCCTGGAATTCGAGGAGCGTTTCTTCGAGGACCTCCAGAGTGGGAATGTCGAGGTCATTGGTGGGCTCGTCGAGCAGAAGGATGTCGGCGGGTCGGAGCATGAGGCGCGCGATCAGGACGCGGGCGCGCTCTCCTCCACTGAGGCGGCTGACGGGCTGATTGAGTTGCTCGGCGGTGAAGAGAAAACGGTCAGCCCAAGCCGCGACGTGAATCACACGGTCCTGGAAGATGACGGCATCGGAGTCCGGGGCCAGGGCGCGGCGCAGGGTGAGCGAAGGATCGAGTTCTCGCTGCTGCTCAAAGTACACGATCTTGAGATGGTCGGCGGTGCGGATGGTGCCGGCGTCGGGTTTGAGCTCGCCCTGCAAAAGACGCAGCAGGGTGGTTTTGCCGCTGCCGTTGGGACCGACCAGGCCGACCCGCATTCCGTTGGTGATGACGAAACTCAGGCCGTTGAGGAGCGGGCGCTCATCGTCGAAGGTATAGGCGAGGTCTTCTATTTCGACGAGGCGCTTGCTCTGGCGTCCGGTGCTGGAGAAATCCAGATCGGTGCTGGCGGTGCGAGTTCGGGAGCGAAGATCGCCAAGCTCGCCGATGAGTTCGTGGGCGCGGTCGATGCGGGCTTTCGATTTTCCACGGCGGGCGCGAGGGCCTCGGCGGAGCCATTCGATTTCCGAGTGGACACGGTTTTCGAGCGCCTCCTGATGGCGCGCCTGGGCGTGCATCCACTGCTCTTTCATTTCGAGAAAGTGGGAGTAGGCGCCGGAGACGCGGAAAATTCCGTCGGGATAGATACGGGCGAGTTCGGCGGTTTCGTTGGCTACGTTTTCGAGGAAATATCGATCGTGGGAGACGACGACACAGGCGAATGCGGCCTGGGCGAGAAGCTGTTCGAGCCACTCGATTCCGGCGAGGTCGAGGTGGTTGGTCGGCTCGTCGAGAAGCAGAATCTCGGGGGCGGTGACCAGCGCTTCAGCGATGGCAAGGCGCTTACGCCAGCCTCCGGAGAGGGATTGTGCGTCCGCCTCGAAATCTTCGAAACCGGCGCGGCCTAAGGTCTCGTGCAGGCGCGCATCGCGCTCCAGGGCGGGAACTCCGGAGCCGGACAGTGCAGCCTCGATGACTTGCGTGATGCTGAGGCCGGGTGGGAAGACGGATTCCTGCGGCACGTAGGCGAGCGTGGCGCGCTTGCGCAAGGCGACCTCGCCGGTGTCGGGCGATACCAGGGCGGCAAGGATGCGCAGCAGGGTCGATTTGCCGGAGCCATTGGGACCAATCAGGGCAATGCGGTCACGGTCATTGACCGTGAAGGAGACGTTGCGGAAGAGCGGCTCAGCGCCGAAGGATTTCGACAGAGATTGGGCGTTGAGAATCGGAGGCATTGCTTTGATGATACAGCGATGGCGGCTGGATTAGGCGAAAGCAGGGTTAACAACCTGCTCTCCAGTAAAAGCGTGGGAAGCCAGGGAACCAGAAAAAACAAGATCAGCATTCCCACGTTAGCCAAAAACGGGCGAACAAGACGTGGCAGCAAAACCCCGGTGCGATCCGCGGTATGTTCGTCATTTCTTGCGGCAGATGAGGTCTCCGGTGCCGATGGGCACCAGGACGGCATCGACCCGCTCATCGCGCAGAACACGGTTGAGCATGGGGCGTAGCTCCGCCTGGTGGCTGATGGCGTTGTCGGCGACGAGAATGCCTCCGGGCACCATGCGCGGCACGGCTAATTCGTAACAGGGATGGTAGAGATCTTTCTCAGCGTCGAGGAAGCAGAAGCCGATGCCGTTGTATTGGGAGAGATGGGTCAGGGCATCGCCGTGCACCAGGTCGATGAGATCGGTGACTCCGGCGGCAGCGAAGCTGGCGCGCGCTAGCTCAACTTTGCCGGGATCGACCTCGAAAGTTGTGACCTTGCGGGCGGTGGCACGGGCAGCCAGAGCGAGCCACAGAGTGGAGTATCCCGCGCTGGTGCCAATCTCAAGGATGGGGCCAGCGGGGGACGACGCTGCGAGCAGGGCGATGAACTTGCCGACCTCGGGCGGGATCTGGCGGAGGCGCTTGCTTTGCGGGGTTCCGTCGGTGCGGTCGCGTAGGTCGATGGCCTCCAATTCGCGCATCCGCGAGCGCATGGCCGGGGAGATGGCTTCGAACATGGCGCAAACTTTATATCACGGGGAAGATCAAGAGCAAGGGCGGCGGTTCGGGTTGAAAAGCTTGGAGCCGCACGGGAGATTCGCGCGGTACGGGGATTCCTCGCGATGCTCGGAATGACACCTCAATTCAAAAACTACAGAGTCAAAAACTGCAAAGTTAAACACCCCACCTTAGCCGCGCAAAAGCAGCGCGTCGAAGATGGGGCACCCGAACCATTTTCCAAACGCTATCTGACCTACGAGCCTACTTCCTCGCCCCAGCTGGGGCGGTGGTATTTGCCGGAACCGACACGCTTGATGCAGTCTTCGAGGACATCGAGAGCGAGATCGGCCTGGGGTATGGTGACGATGAGCGGAGGGCAGATGCGCAAGGTATTGGGACCGCAGCCGAGGAAGAGAATTCCCTTTTCGAAGGCCAGTTCGACGATGTGATCGCGCTGTTCTCCAGCGGGGGCCTTGGTGTGCTTGTCGGCAACGAACTCGACGCCGATCATGAGGCCCTTGCCGCGGACATCGCCCACGAGTGGGAGACGCTGCGGCCAATCGTAGATACGGTTAAGGATGTGGTCGCCAACTTCCTTGGCGTTCTGCATGGCTTCGCGCTCGATGATGTCAATGGTGGCTAGGGCGGCTGCGATGGCGACTGGATTTCCTCCAAAGGTGGACGCGTGCGAACCGGGGAGCCAGTCCATGATTTCGGCGCGGGTGATGAGGACCGAGAGCGGCAGGCCGCTAGCGATGCCCTTGGCTACGGCGATCATGTCGGGCGCGACGCCGGAGTGTTCGATGGCCCACCATTTGCCGGTGCGTCCCATGCCGGACTGAACCTCGTCGATGATCAGCAGGATGCCGTGTTTGTCGCAGATGCGGCGGAGTTCCTGGAGAAATGCGGAGGGCGCGGGAAGGTATCCGCCTTCGCCCTGGATGGCTTCGACGATGATGGCGGCACACTCCTCGGGCGGAACTTCGGTGCGGAAGACCCAGTCTTCGATGTAGCGCGCGGTGTCGCGTGCATACTGCTCGGGCTCGGTTCCAGCGGGACGGCGATAGAGATTGGGGTAGGGGACGTGGACAACTCCGGGAACCAGCGGCGCGAAACGGCGGCGCTGCTGGACCTTGGAGCAGGTGAGCGAGAGCGCGCCCATGGTGCGGCCGTGAAAGGCTCCGTGGAAAGCGATAATGTGCTGGCGCTTGGTGTGGTAGCGAGCGAGCTTGAAGGCGGCCTCGACGGCTTCGGCGCCGGAGTTGCCGTAGTGGACGCGATGCGGGCCGGGCATGGGCGCGATCCGCGAGAGGCGGGCGGCGAGTTCGGTGAGCTGGGGGTAATAGAAATCTGTGCCAGACATGTGAATCAGCTCGGCGGCCTGCTTCTGGATGGCGGCGACGACCTCGGGATGGCAGTGGCCGGTCGAGGTCACGGCGATTCCGGCGGAGAAGTCGAAGAACTCGTTGCCATCCACGTCCTCAACCACGATGCCGCGTCCGCGCTGGGCGACCAACGGGTAGGAGCGGGTGTAGGAGGGCGAGATGAGGCGTTCATCGGCGGCGATGATGCGCCGGGCATTGGGACCAGGAAGCTGGGTGCGAAGGATGGGGCTGTCCGTGGCGGCGAGAGCTGAGGGTGGCATGCTTTCCTCCTGAAGCTGATGGGTTGGATGCAACCAACACAGGTGCCCGGCTTCGATTCGCGAAAGACGATGCGGAATGAAGACCGGCAAGGTTGAACGGAGGGAGGAAGAAGATTAATCGCCGGCGAAGAGGTTGGGACGGGAAAGCGAGGGAGACCCGATGAGTTCGGCGCGGGAAGAGGCAAAGCGCGACCAGATGGCGCGGGCGGAGAGGGTTCGCACAACCGATGGGTTGCGGTGCGAGCGCGGCTGACGAATGATGACAGAAGACCGCATACGGCGCCCTCCTCTCACACGAGGTGGGGCTGATTATAGCGCGATTCCAGAGGGGCGAACAGGGTTTCTGGAGCGGGCGGAGAAGAAATCCGGATGACGGGACGGAGTGCGATGCGGGATGGATTGCGGCGGCGGAGGGCCGCCCCTTAGAATCGTAGTGCGATCGAACATATACACTGGATTTTGATCTGATTTGCGGATAGGAAAATAATGGCGCTCGATCTATTCAACTCGCTTAGCGGCAGGATTGAAGAATTTGCCCCGGCGGACGGCAATACGGTTCGCTTCTACGCCTGCGGGCCCACGGTTTATGACTACGGCCACATCGGCAATTTCCGCACGTTTGTGGCCGTGGATGTGCTGCGCCGCTACCTGCGCCAGAGCGGATTTCAGCTCATGCACGTCATGAACATTACGGACGTGGACGATAAGATCATCCGCAATGCGAACCAGCGCGGAGTGCCGATTGGCGACTACACGAAGAAGTTCGAGAAAGCGTTCCTGGAAGACATGGCGACGCTGGAAATTGAGCAGCCGGAGAAGCTTTCGCGGGCCACCGAGCACATCCCGGAGATGGCGCATTTCATTCGCGAGCTGGCGGAAAAGGGGTTCGCCTACCAGGCGGAGGACGGCTCATGGTACTTCAGCATCGCGAAGTTTCCTGAGTACGGCAAGCTGAGCAAGAAGGACTTCGCTGGAATGATTGTGGACGGCGGCGGTCGCATGGATGCCGATGAGTACGAGAAGGACAACGCCCGCGACTTTGCCCTGTGGAAGGCTCCGAAAGAGGGCGAGGCGAGCTGGCAGACCGAGATTGGGCCGGGACGTCCGGGCTGGCATATTGAATGCTCGACGATGGCGATGGAGTATCTGGGCGAGACCTTCGATCTGCACGCGGGCGGCGAAGACCTGATGTTTCCGCACCACGAGAACGAGATCGCGCAGAGCGAGGCGTTGACCGGAAAGCCCTTCGCGCGGCACTGGATGCATGTGCGTTTTCTGCTGGTGGAAGGGCAGAAGATGTCAAAATCGCTGGGAAACTTCTACACCTTGCGCGATCTGGTGCTGATGGGACACAAGCCTTCGTCGATCCGGCTGCTGCTGACCTCGGTTCCTTATCGCAAGCAACTGAACTTTACCTTCGACGGACTGACGCAATCGGCCAATTCGGTGGAGCGGCTGCGCAACTTCAAGCTGCGGCTGGAGACCGAGCACTGGGATGCGGGAGCGAATCCGGCGATTGCCGAGCTGGCACAGAAAGCAGTGTGCGAGATGCGCGCAGCGCTGGACGACGACCTGAATACGGCACAGGCGCTGGCCGCAATCTTCGACTTGGTGAGGGATGTAAACGCGGCAGCCGATCACGGCAAGGTGAAGAAAGACGACATAGCCGCGCTGCTGGGAGCACTGGGCAAGTTCGACGAGATTTTTGCCGTGCTGGTGGACGAAGACGCAGCGCACGTGAAAGCGATTGTGGATTGGGCCAAGGCCGAAGGGTTGGCGGAGAAGATCAGCCCGGCGACGCTAGAGATGGCCAAGAGCGCAGCGCTGAGCGATGCGCAGGTGGAAGAACTGGTGGCGAAACACTCCGCCGCACGCAAGGCTAAGGATTTCAAGGCGAGCGACGCGGTTCGCGATGAGTTGCTGGCGCAGGGGATTATTCTGGAAAACACCAAGGACGGCGTGCGGTGGAAGCGGAAGTAAGCTGGAAAAGCGCGCGAGACGGAGGCGGCCCGCGGGTCGCCTTTGTTGTGCACGATAAAAAGTGCGCGGAGATCAGTCGGCGGGTTCGAGGGGTTCGAGTTCGAGGGCTTCCGCTTGCGAGGTGTGGCTGCGGACTTTGGCTCCGGTGACCAGGATCACGGAGAAGATGACGACGGCGGAGCCTGCGAACATGTAGCCATCCATTTTTTCGCCATGAAAGAGGCAGCCGAGAATGAGGGCGATGATCGGATTGACGTAGGCGTAAGTCGCGACCTTTGCAATGGGAACATTCTTGAGCAACCAGACGTAGGCAGTGAAGCCGACGAGCGACCCGGCGAAGATGAGATAGACGATGGCCCAGAGAGAATCGGCAGCCCAGGTGGCGCGGTGCAAGTCTCCGAAGAGCAGGGCAAGGAGGCCGCTGATCAATCCGGCGAAGAGCATTTGCCAGCCGCTGGCGGTGAAGGGGTCGACGGGCATGTGCCAGCGCCTAGTCAGGGTGGAACCGGCGGCCCAGCTCATGCTGGAGAAGAGGACAAGGATGGAGCCGAAGAGCTGGCGGGTACCGAAGTTGGTGTGGCCGGAGAGATCAGGCCAGAGTAGAACGGCGACCCCGGCGACTCCGAGGGCAATGCCGGTGATTCCTCGCGGGGAAAGACGGTCGGTGCTGTGGCTGAGACGCTCGAGGATCAGGAACCAGAGCGGAGTGACGGCAATGAACAGTGCGGCAAGACCGGTGGGGATGTAGGTTTCCGCCCATCCGAGGACGACGTTGGCGGTGATGAGCAGAAGGATTCCGATGATGGCCAGGCGGAGCAGATCGCGGCGCGGGACGGCGATGCGGTGCCCGCAGACGGCGCGGAAGCCGAGCATGAGCAGACCGGCGGCGGTGAAACGAAGCGCTCCCATGAGCAGCGGGGTGAGGTGCTCAACCGAGATGCGTATGGCAAGGTAGGTTGAGCCCCAGAGAACGTAGACCAATGCAAAGGCGATGACGACGTGCAGCCTTCTGGGAGGGTTGGGAGTCATGAGATCGAATTAACTTTATCAGTTTGGCACACGAACAAGTGAGGGACGGCACCAAAGTGAGGAATTGCCCGGGGCGCACTTGTAAGTAGGGGGCGCAAGCAGGAGAATCAATGGATATGCAAGGACGAGGCTTCGAAACCGGTTCCGTGGTGCTGCTGATGCTGCACTCTCCGCAGCAGAAGTACTTTGGCGTGCTGCTGAAGTTGGCGGAGGCGGGAGTCGAGTTGCGCGGGGTTCCGCTGGAGTCGCTGGAGGACCTGGCAAGGCAGATCCGCGCCGGGGAGCGGGCGAGCGCTTCCACCTTGTTCTTCCCCATGCATCGGGTAGAGCGAATGGAACTGGACGCACCGGCAGGAGAGCTGCCGTCGCTGGGAGACAGCTTTGCGGCTCAGGCGGGGCGCACGGTGGAAGACGTCTTCGGCGAGGATGGGATTGGGGATCAATGCCGTTGAAGAGCGAGTTCTGGACGACCCCGAACCAGTTGACGCTGATGCGTCTGTTCTTCATACCATTTATCGTCATCTGCATCGTGGAGCAGCGCTACCGCGCGGCGCTGGTGCTGGTGGTGATCGCCGGACTGAGCGATGGACTGGATGGACTGGCCGCTCGGCTGCTGCACCAAAAGACCAAGCTGGGCGAATACCTGGACCCGATTGCCGATAAGCTGCTGCTGAGTTCGTTGTTCCTGGTGATGTCCTCCAACCACATGATTCCATGGCCATACACGGTGATGGTGTTTTCGCGTGACCTGTCGATCCTGATTATTTCGGCGCTGTTATACACGGTGGGATTGAGAGATTTCCGGCCGGGAATCTTCGGCAAGATCAACACGGCATGCCAGATTGCAGCAGTGTTCTTTGCCCTGCTGGTAAAGGTGTACCGAGTCGAAGCGGTGTGGATGACGCGGGATGTACTGCTCTATGGAGTCTTCGCCTTCACCCTGGCTTCGGCGATTCACTACGTTTTTTTGACCGGGCAGCGGCTGAAGAAATTGCAGGCGACGCGGTAAAAAGACGGCAACCACTCAAATCAGACAATCTGGAAAGACCAATCTAGGAATTTCAGCAGACTTGGGGGTAGTTGCGTGTGGACTTATCACCCCATGTCGGCTATAAAGCTTGTCTTATTTGAAAGGAATTATCGTATGGCAGTGGATGAGCAGATCAACTTTGAAATTACGGGGTCAGTGGATTTGGCCCTGGCGAAGAAAATGTGGGCGCAGAAAGTATCCGATGAACTGCAAGAGGAAGAGACTCTGACCGCGCAATGGCATGGAACGTCAGAATCGAAAGACTGCCTTTAGAGCATCGCAGGGAAAACGATCACGCAGCCAGATTGAAGCATCCCAGGCTCCGCTGCGCTGGTTCGGTGTCGCACAATCGACGATAAGAATCGATTGCGGGTAGAAGTGCCTCTGACGACGCACGGAAGCAAAAGAAACAAAAACAACTACAAGACCAAAGCAAAAAAGAAAAAAATAAAACAAACGCAAGAATAATTGATAACGACGGGAGCAACTGAGCTACCAGGGCGCAGGGCCGGGGGTGTGTCCGCCGTGGCCGTCGAGGACGTGGTGCTCGCCTTCCGTGGCAGCGTCAATGATTTTGTAGGGAATCGGGACTTCGAAGAGCGACGCCGGTTGATCGCCACGACTGACGCGGGTGACGGTGGTGGTGAATTCGCCCGCCCAGGGGTCGTGATGCATGCTGCGCATGACGAGTTCGAGTTCGGGGGAGAACCACTGCTCGCTGACAATGTTGATAGGACGATCATTGCCGATCTGTCCGGCGGGCAAGGTGGTGATCACACGGGTGCCTCGGGCGCGGAAGCCGAGGATGATCTGCTCGCCAAGATTTTCCGTACGGACCGGGTTGGGCGCGGCCAGGAAGGGCTGATCGATGCGCATGTTGGGAGCGCCGGCCGAACCTGGATCTGCGGGCAGAAAGCCGGAAGCGAGAGAGCTGGAGTTGCTGGCGCTCGCGGCTGTGGGAGAGCCCTTGGAATCCGAGGATGGACGGTCGCGATGTGCAGAAAACGGATGCAACCGCCAATGCGATGATTCGCCGGCAGCGGCGCTGGGAGAGGCGGAGTTGGCGGCCCCAACAGCGGACGATTTCGGGTCGGGCGACAGGAGCACACTGCCATTGGCTTGGGCGATGAGACGCGCGATGTAGGATGGGCCAGCGCTGTTCAGCTCATAGCGATGCGCGACCATCTCCTGGGGGTCGAGAACATAGCCGAAGCCGAGCTGGTGATCCACGATGGTGATGAAGACGGAGGCTGAAACGCCTGCCGGCATTCCGGGCAAGGAGAGCTGGGACTCGCGCCGGATGCGTCCTTGAGCATCGCGATAGATGCTGGAAGTGGTGGAGCGGGAGATACGGTTGCCGTCGGTAAAGCTCTGGTGATGCTCGGTGACACATTCGGCAAACATGGGCTTGCCGGGAACCGCCTGCGCCCCGAGCGGACTGGAGACTCCGAGGATGGCCGACGAGATCGAAATAGGCGGAGGAGCGATCTGTACGGTAATAGGGGAAGCGCTATTGTTTGCGGCCGGAGTGGCCGCGGCCTGCGCCCAAAGCCGGTGCGGCCAGGCAAATGCGAGCAAAGCGAGCATAAGCGAAGCTGCGCTGATCGAACGATAGCTCATCCGGTGTAACTCCTGATTCATGACCACTTCCAATTGGTGCATCCGCTCACGGTAGCCATTGGCACCGGTCACGGCATGATTTGCAAACCTTCAACGTAACGTTCACCCATCACAGCATTCACTGCGGTATGATTCCGGGAGCCGGATCACGCCCTATTGAGCCACCCGGATGGCGCGGGCAACGCCGTCGGGACCGACCACAACTTCCGCATTTACAAAAGTATTGCCTACCGTCTGGCCGAGGTTGGGCTTGACCTGCCCGACCGGAACCCTGATATGCACCACCTGCATCGGTCCGGAACAGACCACGGGATCACAGTACATAAGATTCGAATATCCCGGCCAAGTGGAACTGGCCGACTCAGCCACGTTGCTGGCGATTCCCGAGCTAGCCAGCCGCAGAACGGGAGCGGCACTGGAGGACAACTGCGTCACCGGCGTTGAGTCATAGTTCGCGCCCTCCCCGTAGGCAACTGCGGGACGATCCGGGCTGGCTTTGGCCGAAAGTACCGGCGCGCCGGAAGGCGCTGCGGCGGCAGCTTCAGAGTAAGAAGCCGGGGGCTGGGTTGCTCCCGTTCGAGAGCTGCGGGATTGCGATGAAGCCGGGCGCTGCAATGACCTCCGCGAGGCCGAAAGAACCGCCACAGCAGAAGGCTGGGCTGGGCTGGCGGATGCGCTCTGCTGGGAAGTGGACGCCGGAGATACGGTGGCGACAACGGGGGCATTCACCGCCGGAACACCGATCCACAGATGCACTGCCGAACCCATGACTGCGAGGAAGATGGCAGCGACGGCGGCACCGGTCCACCAAGTGCGCGAGGCCCAGGCCGGAGTCAGAATGCGGGCGGGAAACGTGAACAGGCGCGCAGGAGGCTCGACCGGCAGTGACCCCGTGGCGGCGGCACGTTGCGACTGAAGGCGGCGATAGGAGGCCAGGACCGCGCGATCGGTGGCACGCGAGGGGCCGGACATTGTGACGGAGGCCAGTTTGTGAAGGCCGTTCTGCACCGCGGCACGGGCGCGGAAGTACGAGGTGCAGCGTTCGCACTGGCGCATGTGCTGGTTGGCGTCCGGATGAAGGATGCCGGAGAGCATCTCGTCGATGTGAGCGTCAAAATCGTTACATCTCATAGCAAACACCCTTGAATGATTCCGCCAGCCTGTTTGCCCGAGGGCTGGATGCGTGTTTCAAGTTTCTTGGCGAGCAGACCATGAGCCCGATTGAGCCGGGAACGGATAGTCCCCAAGTTGCATTCGAGTTGAGCACTGGCCTCGGCGTAAGACATTTCGCAGAGATCGCAGAGGACGACCACTTCGCGATAATGAGGAGGCAGGGACTGGACGGCGTCGCGAACCAGATCAACCACTTCGCCGCGAAGTACATCGGCGACGGTATCGTGTCCACTTTCCAACGCAAGTTCGACCTCCTCTCCATTTTCGTTCTCGCTGACCAGCGATGTAACGCGGGCTTGGGAACGATACGTGCGTCGAACCAGGTTGCGCGCGATGCCGAGAAGAAACGCGAGCACTTGCCCCCTCGACTCGTCGAACTTGTCACCCTCCTCAATCAGCGTAAGGAAGGCGTCGTGCGTAATATCCTCCGCGGTCGATGCCGATCCGGTCATGTGCAAGGCGAAGCGATACACGTTTGATTTGCACCTCTCGTAGAGCACAGCAAAGGCTTCTTCGTCGCCGGCTACGGCGCGACGGAGGAGTTGGGACTCCGAAAGAGTGTCGGTCAACGGCATCGAGCTCACGGCATTGCTTACAACCTGAGTCCTACCAGTATTACCGACAGCGGACGGGTTAGTTCCACAAAAAGTGAGATGCCGGCGGAGGAAAGGCGGTTGGGGACGGCGAAGTGCGGATCGGAGAATCCTGGATACTGGTGAGGAACTAACGCGATTCGTCGGTGCGCTCGCCCTCCTCGTTCAAAAAGCGACCCAGGAAACTCGCCGCCAGCAGATAGAGGTTCACCGAATTGACGAGCAGCAGCAAGGCTCCGAGGACCGAGGCCTTCCAGCCCTCGACATTGTCATCGTCGAAATCCTGATAGAAATCGCGAATCTGCTGGGCATGGGAGGCGACCAAGCGGGCAAAGATGACGACCGCCAGCGAGCTTAGCGTCCACGCGAAGGACGGGGTGCGAAGCAGGAGGTTGACAGCAACCAGGATCAAGCCTCCGACCAGGATCATGAAGACAGCGGTGACGGGGCGGGCGAGGTCGGCGCGGGCGAAGTATCCCCAAAGCGCGGTGGCTCCGTACATGAGGGCAGCGCAGAGGAAGGCAACGGCCAGAGTTGCCGGCGACAGAAGCACGGAAAACTCCAAGGCGCAGAAGGCGGCGTAGGCAAACAGCAGCACCGCAGCCGGGGCCATGGCGAGTTTTTCGACGTACCGGCTGCAGACTCCAAGGAACAGAACCTGGGTAACGAGGACAACGCGGAACAGCAGTTGCACGCCCAGAAAACTCTGCTGCAGAGACGAATTATCGATTAGCGACGCGGCCGCGACGGAAGCCAAAAGCAGGGCGCAGGCTGCAAGAGCCAGGGCCCGAAACAGAACCCGGCGATAGTGCTGCTCCAGCGCGTCGTTGAGTTCGGGTTCAGGGAGTTCGCGTTCAGGAGGTTCGGACTCAGGCGCGAAGGTGGATTCGGCAGAGGGTGGGGCGGAGCCTTCCGGAGGAACTTCGAGCAGCTTTACTTGCGAACCAAGTTGCGGACCAGAGTGCGAAGCGGGGTCCGGGCTGTGGGCGATCCGGTTTTCTGCAATGGGCAGGATCCCGCAACCGTCGGGAATGGGCGGCAACGGGTCACGCGCCAGTTTGGGATCCGTCATGCGATCCATTGTGCCGCAGAAGAAGCGCGGAATGCTAGAGCCGGGGGTGCTGCGGCTTCCGGCGATCGTTCTCCGCGACGCATCAACTGGCGGGTCGCGGAATAATGTCGTCTCCGTGGATGTGGAACTGGGCGGAGCATTGATCCGAACCGCAGATAATGGGAACAACTCCGGCCATCTGTTTGCGAGTGATCAGGCCCAGGGTGGCACAGCGCGGGCAGGCGAGGACGGCCCAGTAGGGATCGCGCTCGTCTCCGGTTTCACCGGCGTTGTCGAGGACAAAAACCGTTCCGGGACTCATCTGTTCGGGGATCCACTGGGGGAGATAGTTGATCTCGACGATCATGTGTCACCTCCACAGTCTCTGGAAAAGACTGCCTGTTGATGGCCGTAGCTTTATTTCCTTACCAAGGCACGAGCGGCGCGGGCCGGGCGTACCGGTTGAGAACTCTTTTTCGGAGCTTGCGGCAGCGCAGACGCAGGCAAGTCTGGAGCCAGAACGCGCTCCAGAACCGGACCAACGCAGATGGCAAGCAAGGGTTGCTGGGTATTGCGCAAAAGATCGATGACGCCACTTTCGGAGTCCCGCAGGAAGATGCTTTCCCCGTCGGTGAGCAGGTGCAGGCCGGGACCGCGCGCTACCAGATCGGCAAGTCGATGGCCGAATTCGCGACGCAGCAACGAGAGCATTTTGCGAATGCGCTGCAGGCTGAAACCACGGCGGCGAAGATCACAGAGTATGGCCAGTTCGGCAAGATCCTTGGGGGAATAGAGGCGGCGATGGCCCTGGCGGGCAGGCACTATGATTCCCTGCTCATCCCACCACTGGAGCTGACGTGGCGTGAGGCCGGTGCGCTCGGAAACTTGGCTGGATGTAAAGCTCGGGTTCATCCCTACCCCAAACGGACGGCTGAGAATCGAATGCAAAGGAACAAAGTGTTGCAATTTGTTTGAAACAAAATCACAACGAAATGTTGCAACCATAGTAAGCCAGCTTTTAGGGAAGTCAAGGGTACAGTAAGACAGGAATATGAATATCTATGCATGGCGCATAGATGACCGATCAACTCCGGCAAGAAGCAGAGTCGTTCGCGGGCAGAAGACCTGGAGCGGCACGGTAGATTCGAGCCGCCCGGGGATTCCTCGCCTGGCTCGCTCGGAATGCCACCCTGACAACGCGATCTGCTATTTTGTCTCTATGCGTCTGGTCATCAATGGAAAAGAGCAGAACTACACGGCGGTCACCTTGGACGGACTGATCGAAGAGCTGGGGATGAAGGGCGACCGGGTCGCAGTGGAACTGAATCGCGAGATTGTGCCGCGTGGAAATTGGAGTGCGACCGCATTACAGGATGGAGACCGGTTGGAGATCGTCCACTTTGTGGGCGGAGGCGCGGGGTGAGGCGAGTTCGATCTCACGAATGCGAAAAGGCCGCTCCGGGGGATGAGCGGCCTTCGTGCGCTCGTAGGGCCAGCATCTACAAGCGTACTTTAAAGATCCACAATTAACGCTGCGGGTTGGCGGTGGCCGGAGGGTTTTGCTGCTCCGGGGCCTGCGCGGCGGCATTTTGCGAATCGAGGCTGTTGGTCATGAGACGGACGTCGACGCGGCGATTTTCGGCGCGACCCTTGGAGCTGTTGTTCGCTTCCACGGGAGCGTCTTTACCGAGACCGATGATGAAGACCTTGTGCGCGGGCACGTTGTACTTGGAGGCCAGATACTGCGTGACGGCTGCGGCGCGGCGCTGGCTGAGCTCATAGTTATAGTTGCGATCGCCAACGGAATCGGTGCGGCCTTCGATCTGGACAATATAACCCTTGACGTTGGGAATCTCCTGACCGATTTCATCGAGTTGCTCGCGGTCCTTGCGTGAGAGATCGGCTTTGTTGAAGGCGAAGTGCACGGCAGCTTCGGTGACCGGATGATAGTTGTCGAGGTTCACGACTTGCTTGGTGAGGTCATTGACGCCGGTGTTGGCGTTGGAGGCGAGTTGCTGAGCCTGATCAGCCTGCTGACCGGCAGCCAGAGCCTTCTGGTCGGCCGCGCTGGCTTTGGCGTCAACTCCCTGGATACCCTGCTGGGCGCGCTGATCGGTATCACGGATGCCGCGAGTCGTCTGCGCGGTACGATCATCCAACTCATCGATCTTGTTAATGATGGGGGTAGTCTGCTGCGAGACATTCTTCTTGGTTGCGCAGCCTAGCGAGAGGGCCATTGCGCCGACGACAAGAGCTGGGAGTAGAAATCGTTTCATAGAAACTCCTTGGGGCAGGATCGCTGGAATTGGACAATCCTTAGGTTAATGCCCTGCTACATTCGCAGAACTAGGATGCACGTGCGGTGCCATGGGAAACCCATCGCAGATTCAATAAGTTACAGACGGTAGCGGGAGTTCGGACAGGAGTTTCCTTCCTGAAAGGGTAGAATTTTCATAGGAAGAATTTGGAGGATGGTTCCGCGCAACGGGTTTACCCGCTAGCCGCAAGGGCGTTGAGACGATGGATCTGTATCAGAAGATCAAAACGGTTCCGGCCGATCCGGGGGTGTACCTCTACAAGAATGCGGAAGGCGAGGTCATCTATGTCGGGAAGGCAAAGAACCTGCGCTCGCGGGTGCGCTCGTACTTTGTGGAGGGCGCCAGCGAGGACGCCAAAACCGGAAGTCTGCTCCGCGAAGCCGTCGACATCGAGTACATCGTGGTGGGCAACGAGCGCGAGGCCCTGGCGCTGGAAAATAACCTCATCAAGCAGAAGAAGCCGCGCTATAACATTCTGCTGCGCGACGACAAAACCTATCCTTATGTGAAGCTGACGGCGGAGCGGTATCCGCGGGTGTATGTGACGCGGAAGCTGCGCAAGGATGGTGCCACCTACTATGGTCCGTACTTCCCTGCCAACCTGGCGTACCGGATCGTTGATCTGATCCATCGCAGCTTTTTGATTCCGTCGTGCAAGATCGACCTGACCCGCGATCATCCGCGTCCGTGTTTGCAGTTCTACATCAAGCGCTGCCTGGGGCCGTGCGTGAAAGAGCTGACCACACCGGAGATTTATTTGGAAGCGGTCAGGGATGTACGGCTGCTGCTGGAGGGGAAACCAACCGAGCTTTCCGGGTCGCTGCGCGAGCGCATGGAGCGAGCGGCAGAGGCGATGCAGTTTGAGACCGCAGCGAAGTATCGCGACCTGATCGTAACCGTGGAGCAACTGAATGAAAAGCAGCGCATGACGGCGGCGGAAGGCGATGACATCGACGTGCTCGGCTATCACTATGAGAATCATCTGCTGGCGGTGAACCTGTTCCACATGCGCGGCGGCAAGGTGCTGGACCGGCGCGAATTCTTCTGGGAGGATCTGGGCGAGTTGGAATCCGCCGTGGGCTTCGATGTGGGCGAATTCTTCAGCACGCTGCTGAAACAGCTCTACCTCGATGCGCCCTACGTTCCGCGCACGATCTACGTTCCGGTGGATTTTGAAGACCGCGCGGCGCTGGAGGAGTTGCTCAGCGAAAAACGCGGCTCCCGGAGCTATATCGAGGTTCCGCAGAGGGGCGACAAGCGCTCGCTGATCGATCTGGCAGGCAACAACGCGAAGCAATCCTACGACCAGCGCTTCCGAGTGATGAAGCCGCGAACCGATGAGTTGAAGAGCGTGCTGCAGGATGTGTTCCTGCTGGCCGAGGAGCCGTCGCGCATTGAGTGCTTCGACATTTCGCACATCCAGGGCACGGAGACCGTCGCGTCCATGGTGGTGTGGGAAGACGGCAAGATGAAGAACTCGGATTACCGCAAGTTCATCATCCGCATGGTGGAGGGGATTGACGACTTCAAGTCGATGCACGAGGTGGTGACGCGGCGCTACCGGCGGGTGCTGGAAGAGGGTAAGGCGATGCCTTCGCTGGTGCTGGTGGACGGTGGACTGGGACAGTTGCACGCGGCGGCGCGGGCCTTGGAAGAGCTGGGACTGGCGGCACAGCCGTTGGCTTCGATTGCCAAACGGGAGGAGATTCTTTATCTCTACGGGCAGGAGGACGAACCGATTGTGCTGGACCGTCACTCGCCGGTGCTGCTGCTGATCCAACAGGTTCGCGATGAGGCTCATCGCTTTGCCATCACCTTCCACCGTAAGCGCCGGCAGATGCGGGATCGCACCACGGAACTTGGCGAGGTGCCCGGCATTGGCGAGATGACGACGCGACGACTGCTGCAACACTTCGGCTCGCTGCGTGCCGTGAAGCAGGCGAACTACGCCGCCCTGACCTCGGTGGTGACGACCAAGCAGGCGGAGGCAATTCTGGAGTTCTTCCGGCGGGATGAGGCTTAGGGGTGGCTAGAGATAGCGCTGTGGCTAGAGATAGCGTTGCGGCTGGCGATATCAATGTTGGGTCTACCCTTCTTGTGCCGCGCCTGCGCGCCGCGCTGGCGAACCTGCTGCCCGATCCCCGGCGGGTGGCCCAGAGTTGGCGCTGTTCCAACTCTGGGGCTCTGCAAATAAAGTAGATGTTTTGCAGCCGGGGTAGTTGGGCGGGTGGCCCACAACCGCCCTCCGTTGGGATTGTGGGGTGCGATCCCACGCCTGCGCTCCCTCTCCCCATAGCGTGGGTCAATCAAAATCCATTTTGGGATACTGAGTGCCTTGGCCTGATATTGTCAGCTTTTGCGCTGGTGAGCAAAAACGGCGAGAGTGCGGCGGCGGGGATACTCCACTGCTGGCTTGGATTCCAGCCGACGCTCACTTAGCGGTTCTCCTTTTGACTCAGTGGAGCCGGTTAGCCACCGCAGTCCGAAATGAAGCGTACTTGGCCGCAGGAGGCTGAGTTAAATTCAGCCTCACAGCCAGGAGTGATTGAATTAGCGGGTAGATTTCGAACCTTTTGAGGGTGCCACCAGATTGCCACAGGTCCAGCAGCCCAGATGTATCCCTCGGGAACAAGCACCCTATCGAAATGAAGAATGTATTTCTCCGAGGCACATTCTGTCGGAAGCGATAACAGGATGAACTCGTGCCCGAGATCCGGACGACCACCAAAATACCCGTCGTACACATCGGACGGCGCCATCGGCTTCGGCTTAATACCCCTCAGATACTCGGAGTACCTGAAGTGGTCGACAGTGACATGGTCTGATTCGTCGTCAGTCCGAAAGTGAGTCCAGAAAATGCGGACCTGGCCGGTGCGCATAAGAGCCGTGATCATTACCGAAGCGGTAATCAAGAAAATCCCGGCGGTCCAAAATACCTTTTTCACCGCTTCATAATGCTACATTTCACAGCAGGCAGCAACACTGATAAATGATTCCATGAAGGTCTTCAGCAACGGAGCCGCGTTGCTTCCGCAAGTAGCAACTGGTACCTGTAGCAAAATCGCCAAGTCACTCACAATCCCGAATCAGAACCGTTAGCCGGGCCTGCTTTGCCAATAAAGTTGATGTTTTGTTCTATCGGCAAAGCTCGGGGTAGTTGACCCTGCCCTTCGCATCATTATCCACCCAGTAACTTACCGCCTCTCAACGATTACCCATCTTGCCAATCTTGCTGCCCCGACTTCGGTGCAAACCGCCAAAATCCACCGTATTCCAGCCGCCCCGAAACGCCCCGAAACGGCACCTTCGCACGTCAAAAACGCGCACTTCTGCTCCGAAATCGCCCATTCCGCACTGTTGTCAAGCGATTTTTCTTTCACTTTCCTTCCAACCAACTGATTCAAAACCACATACAGTTCGCCACCCATTGAGGGAATCACCCTCCATTTTTGCTATCCTGAAGTTAGGAAGCCCGGACGACAGGAGTTAACTATCCTGTTTTCAAATTTTTACCGGGAAATATAGAGGGGGTACACACCGCGCCGAAAAGCGCGGTTTTCCGCCGACGCCGTTACCGCCGACATATCCAAAGGTCCAAAGGTCGGACGTGGTTTCGCTGCTGCCAAACCGGATTCAGATGTCGAGTAATTATGCGTTCAAGAGCCTTTGGGATGATACCTGTTTACGCACCAAGTGGCTCACTATCCAGACCTGCCGCTACTCTAGCTGGCGACGCAGGATGCGTCGGCGGGCAAGGTTTGCTGAGGCAAGGCCTGCTGAGCCAAGTAGAGAGCACCCTCATAGGGCTGGCGCGCGATCAAACGAACATGAACCTCGGGACGGTCGGTGCGGATGATATTGCTGAAGACCTGGCGAATGCGGGACGAGCGGGCAAAAACACCGCCGGTGATAGCGACTTCCAATCCGATGCGTCCGGCCCAGAGGCGGCGCAGGACGATCTGCGCGACGCGCGCCAGTTCGGTTCCGGCGACGGTGAGAATTTCACTGGCGAGCAGGTCGTTAGCCTCGGCGGCGGCGAGCACCACGGGGAACAACTCGGCAAAGCCTGGAAAATCCTGATGACAGCGCTGCACGAGTTGCTCGCGGGTAACGATTCGCCACTTCTCCATGATCCCGGTGATGAGACCGCTGCTACGGCCCATGTCCATGGCGCGCAGGCACTGCGAGACCGCACGCTGACCGATCCAGTATCCCGACCCTTCATCAGAGACCGCACGGCCCCACCCGCCAGCGCGCGCGAATTCGCCGCGTTCGTTGCGGCCAAAGGCGACGGAGCCAGTGCCGGAGATACAGACTACGCCGGGGCTTCCGGGAAAGGCAGCTTCCAGAGCGATGACGGTGTCTCCCACCACCTGGACGGCGGCGTGGGGAAGAAGTTCGGCGAGGATTGCGGAGATGGTTTCGGCCACCTCGGGGGAACTGCCTCCGGCGACTCCAGCACATACGCTGCTCACGGCAGAGGCGGAAATTCCGGCGGAGGAAAGCGCACCGTGAACGGCTTCGGCAAGCGCCACGCGGGCATTTTCACGGGAGACAAAGGTAAGGTTGCAGGCACCGGCGGTATGGGTCGCCAGCACCGAGATACCATCCGATACCGCGACCGCGGACTTGCTTCCGCCCCCGTCGATTCCCAAGAGAAAGGACATAGCGGTTTTATTCTGGCACATTCCTGTTCGCGGAAGAATACCGGGAATACTAAGTGATACCCCCCAGAGAAGCCGAGCTCATCGGCATCCCGAAAGAGTGTGGGATGAGGTTCATCCCACGGTCAGCACCGCACGGCGCGAGGCGCGCACCTTTTCGTAGACCCTGAGGTATTCGCGGGCGGAGACCGTCCAGGAGAAGTCGCGGGCCATTCCGTTGAGCATGAGTTTGCGCCACTCGTTGGGCTTGGCAAACAGGGCGAGCGCCGTCCGCATGGTGGTCAGCAGAGCTTCCGGGGTGTGCTCGTGGAACTTGAAGCCGGTGCCTTTACCGGTGCGAAGTTCGTATGCTTCGATGGTGTCATCGAGTCCTCCGGTGGCGCGGACGATGGGGACGGTACCGTACTTGAGCGAATAGATCTGGTTGAGGCCGCAGGGCTCATAGCGCGAGGGCATGAGAAATATATCGGAGCCAGCCTCGATCTTGTGAGCCACCTCATTGTCGTATCCAATCTTGACGGCGAAGCGTTGCGGATACTGGCGGACGAGACGGCGGAAGAGATCTTCGTAATCCTTGTCTCCAGAGCCGAGAACGCAGAAGGTAAGATTCTCGTGAGCCAGGCGGTCGGCGGCGAGGGCGATCAGATCGAATCCCTTCTGGGCGGCAAAGCGGGAGACGATGCCGACGACCGGCCCAGTGGAGTCGGGGTCGAGCGAGAAGCGGAGCAACAGATCTCGGCGGCACTCCTGCTTGCCATCGAGTGACTCCGCCGAATAATGGGCGGCGATGAAGCGGTCGGTGGCAGGACTCCACTCCTCGTAATCGACCCCGTTGAGAATACCCGCGACATTCGGATTGCGGCTGCGCAAGACGCCTTCCAAACCGAAGCCGTACTCCACGGTCTGGATCTCCTGGGCATATTTACGGCTGACGGTGGTGATGAAATCCGAGTAAGTCAGCGCACCCTTGAGGAAGTTCACTTTGCCGAAGAACTCCAGCTTGGTGATGGTGAACAGGTCCCAGGGCAGCATGAGAAGCGGCAGCGTGTCTGGGGGAAAGACACCTTGATACCCGATGTTATGGATGGTGAAGACCGTGGCGACCTTTTCAAACGCAGGGTCTTCGTCGTAGAGGGTGCGCAGGAGAACGGGAATCAGCGCGGTCTGCCAGTCATGGCAGTGGAAGACATCGGGCACGCCGAGGATTTTGGCGGCTTCCAGAACCGCGCGGCAATAGAGGGCGAAGCGCTCGGGATTGTCATGGTAATCGCCGAGAGGAGTGCCGTAGAGAGCGTCACGATCAAAGAACGGAGGATAATCGATGAAGTAGAACTGGACGCCGTGTTGCTGGCCGCCATCGACCACCGCGCAGAACCGGTAATTATCGTCGAAGGGGACGGTAATGCTGGCGATGACGGTACGCGGATCTTTGAGATGGGTCTGCCGGTACAGAGGCAGGTACACTGTAACTTGATGGCCGAGTGCGGCGACGGCACGCGGCAAGGCTCCGACGACGTCGGCAAGACCTCCAGTTTTGGAAAACGGAACACACTCGGAAGCGGCAAACAGGACGTGCACAGAGCCTCCAGAAAAACACGAACAGAATTTGGATGCGCGGGGGCATTAGCATGGAACAGGGAATGAAATACGCGCAAGCGTGAAGTCTATCGGGCGAACGAAAGGCGGTCAAACTTGGCGAAGGTTCTACCGAATCGAGTGGTGAGCACCAGAAAACCCAAACTGGGGCAGAACTTTCTGGTGGACCTGGATGCGATGCAGCGCATTGTGGACGCACTGGGCGACATCTCGGAGACGACCGTGGTGGAGATTGGTCCCGGAGAAGCGGCGCTGACCGAGTTGCTGGCAAAGCGCGCCGGAAGACTGATTGCCGTGGAACTGGATCGCGTGCTGGCCGCGCAACTGCGTATGCACTTTACGCCGCTGAGCAATGTGGAGGTTCTGGAGGCAGACATCTTGCAAGTGGATCTGGGAACGGTGCTGGGCTCAACTCCTGGTCCGCTGCGCGATCTGCGTCCCACCGGACTGTTCAAGACGCAGGTGGTGGGTAACCTGCCGTATTACATCACCACGGACATCCTGCTGAAGTTGTTTGCGGCGGGCGACCGGATCGAAAGCCTGGTGCTGATGGTACAGAAGGAAGTGGCCGACCGGATCGTGGCCGCCCCGGGAAGTCGCGATTACGGACTGCTCTCGGCAACGGCGCAGATGTACGGCACGGTGCAGAAGCTCTTCGAATTGGGACCGGAGTCGTTTGACCCGCCACCTAACGTGCGTTCGGCGGTATTCCGAATGAAGATGCAGCCACGCTTCGCGGAGCTGCAGGTGGACGAGGCGGGGTTCATCAGTTTCCTGAAGGTGATGTTCGCGCAGAAGCGAAAAACCGTGAGTAACAACCTGAAACTGGCCTACGATAAAGCGGTGGCCAAGGCCGCGCTGATGGGCGCAGAGATTGAGCCAACCATGAGGGCCGAGGCGATCTCGCTGCCAGATATGGCACGGCTGTATCGGGAACTGAAACGGTTGGGAAAGGACGCGGTGGGACGATGAGCCAAGTGCGGGAGGCAGCAGTGGCCGGGCAGTTCTATCCGGATTCGAGGGCGGAGCTGCTGCGCGAGGTTCAGGGATACTTGAGCAAGGCCGGCGACGGCCCTCGAGTGAAGGCGCTGGGAGTGATTGCGCCACACGCGGCTTACGTGTATTCGGGAGCGGTGGCAGGAGCGGTGTATGCCCACGTCGAGATTCCTCGCAGGGTAATTGTGCTTTGCCCAAATCACACCGGACTGGGTGAGCCACTATCCATCATGAGCACGGGAAGTTTCCGCACCCCGCTGGGCGATGCCGCGATTGACAGCACGCTGGCGGCGGCGCTGAAGGCCGGCTTCCCTCTGCTGCGCGAGGATGCGGCAGCGCAGATACGCGAGCACTCGGTGGAAGTTCAACTGCCCTTTTTGCAGGCGGTGCGGGACGATTTGGCGTTTGTGCCGATCACGGTGGGGACCGGGCAATTTGAGGTGCTGACCGCTTTGGGCGTGGTGCTGGCCAAGGTGATTGCAGAGAGTGGCGATGCTGTGCTCATGATCGCCTCCAGCGATATGAATCACTATGAGGACGACGCGGAAACCAGGGTAAAGGATGCGCTGGCGATCGAGCAGGTGCTCGCCTTGCAGCCCAAAGGGCTCTTCCAGACCGTACTGGGCCAGCAGATTTCGATGTGCGGGTACGGCCCGGCGGTGGCGATGCTGACGGCCGCTCTGCGGCTGGGCGCGAGTTCCGCTGAGCTGGTGAAGTACGCGACCTCGGGAGATGTGTCGGGCGACCGGACGCACGTGGTGGGGTATGCGGGGATCGCCGTAGTGTAAGCGCGCTCGCCCGGTCGATCACAACAACGCAAAATCAAGAGATACGTTGGGCAATGTCTCTCCCTCCCACCTTGTATGTTCAAAACAAGATACCGAGGCGGGACAGCGCAGAACTATCGATGGCCACCCCCGCCACCGTGGAAACCGCCTCCACCGCTGATCCCGCCGCCACTGACGTGCGGAGCAGAGCTGGCGGGCGAAGCGCTGGGGGCATGCGGAATCGAGACTGGCGGAGCGCTGAAGCTGCGTGGAGCCGGATTGCCAGCGCAGGAATATCCGCGAGAAGTCGGATTGCCGACATAGGAATAGTTGCGCGGCGGCATTGCGTGGGTCGTCGTCGTGGGTGGACGATGCACCTCATACCCACTATTTCCGTTGCGGCCAGTGCTGATATAACCGTTACGGCCAGCACCGGAACCAGTGACAGAGTACGATCCCCTCTGGCCGGTGATGGTCATGCCGTTGATCAGGGACACGACCGGTCCGTGGGCGAGGTTGGAGCCGCGCGCAGTGGGAGCAGTGACGGCTCCGGTGCTGCTGACGAATCCCGTGGCGTGGGCCGCCCCAGGAGCGTGGGTTTGGTTGATCGGTCCGACTGAAAGATGCGAGCCCGCCACGGCTACCGTGCCATGGGCCAGGTGAGCGGGAGGATGCGGTGCGGTCCAGTTGCCCGCCGGGTGACCGGCAATCAGAGGTCGCGGATGGAAACCGCCACCGGGGCCATAACCGTGCCAATGGCCAGAACGCCACCACCAGCCGCGCCCGCCGAGGTAGCACCAATTGCCGTAGTAGAAAGGCGCCCAGCCCCAGGGATATCCGGAGACAAAGGTCCAGCCCCAGTCTGGATAGTAACTCCAGGCACCATTGTCATAGGGGTCCCAGTCGAGACCGACACCGTTGGGCTGCCAGACCTCGCCGTAACCGGGCTGGTCGCTGTATGTGCCATAGGCGCCGAGATCGGCTACTCCGGGGGCGTTGGCATCGTCACTGCCGGAGTACTGCGCTCCGGCGGAGGCATTCTGATCGTTGTAGCTGTTGCGCTGCTGATCCCAGGCGTCCTCCGGTTCCTGGGGAACGCTGTTGAGGCGAGCCGCGCTTTCGGGCTGTCCGAGGATGTAGTTGTAGGTCTCGCCGCTGTGGACCTTTGGGTTTCCCGCACTTGCCTGCACGATCGCCTCACCGTCCATCATGGCAAGCGATGCCGTCTGCTGATCGACCGTAAAGCGCAGATGCGACGGTTTGGTAATGGCAAAGGACTCGCTGGACGGCGCGAGGATGCGGAATTGCTCGTGATGCTGCATCCGCGCATTGACATAGACCTCGCCGGAATCGACTTGAATGACATTTACCAGAGAACCATCGGGGGCGGTGGAGAGCTCGGTCAGGGTGATCTGCGCGGGGCCGGCGAGACGGACGCTGCTGCCATCTTCGAACTCAAGCTCGGCTCGGGAGTTTTCGGCGGCGTAGAGGCGCGCTCCGCCGATGACCGGCATGTTGTTGATGGCCTGCTCCCAACCATCGCCGGCATTGCGATCAATCTGCACGTCTCCCTGGGCGAGGCTGAGACGGACGATCCGGACTGCCGGGGCACCAGAGGCAAAGGCAAAGGCCGAGAGAGCAAAGAGCACGACCGTACAGCAAAGGAGTCGAACTCTGCGGGTGTTCATGGCGATACTCCTGCGTTAAACAGTATGAACTCTAACGCGGCGTAGAAGGTGCGGTGGGGACGAGATTTATTTCGGTTTGGCCGGAGAATCTTGCAGGATGCGGCGAGCACGCTGGCGGGCGATGTTCAGGACCGTGGGATCATTGGCGATACGCTGGAGCACCGGTTGCAGAATCTGCGGCTCTGGAAGCCGCTGCAGCGAAGCGAGCTCTTCCGCCCGGCGCAGCGTGGAATCGAGCGCCAGCTTATCAAAGCGATGCTGAAACTGGAGAATCTGGGAAAGCTCAATACTCTGCGAAATGCCTTGCAGGAGAGTGGTGAGCGCGGTGAGTTCCGGCGAGGAGGAATAGTTGTAGGAAAGAAGCGCGGAGTTTCCCGCCGGGTCGTCATAACGCAGCGTCTTGGTCCCGGTGAAGGCGACCTTCAGCTTGTCCAGTGAGCCCTGAAACCGGGGGAGCCGGGAAGCAACCGTGAAGATGAGCTGACGCGAGTGGTGGGACAGGGTAAAGCTGAATTCGTAAGGCTCGGGAGCAGGGTCGTCAGCAGAGGATTTCGAATCCTGGTGGGGCAAGGAGCGGTACCGGGCGCTGCCATCGGACTGAAAGACCAGTTCGAACCATTGCGGGTCGGACTGGGGCCAGCGCTGCTCAAAGCTGACGCGAGCGTTAGCCGAGCTTGGCGGTTGTGCGACGAGCGCACAGGCAGCGAGCAGAAGACAAGCTAAGCAGAGAGTTCTCATTCGTAGCGTGCGGCGTGTAGAGTCCAGCGTTTAGCGTTCGGCAGCTAAAATCAATAATTAAGACTTACCTAAGACTTAGCCCAGTGATGCGGCCTGCCGCAACAAAGTGGCCGCCGTGTGAATGTGACAGATGGCAATGGCCAAGGCGTCGGCGGCATCAGCAGGCTGGGGAAGTTCGTCCAGGTGAAGCAGACGGGCGACCATGACCTGCACTTGCGACTTCTCGGCACGTCCGTAACCGACCACGGCAGACTTGATGGCCAGCGGCGCATAGGCGACGACGGAAAGACCGTGCTGGGAGGCCGACAACATCGCAACTCCGCGCACATGCCCCAGCTTCAGCGCGCTCTTGGCATTCACGGAATAGAAGACATCCTCGATGGCAACCACCTCGGGCTGATATTGCGCGATCAACGCCGAGAGTCCGTCGTAAACCTTTTTCAGGCGAAGTTCGAGGGCTTCGCGCGGCGCCAGCCGGATGGCGCCGGTGGTGAGGCAGACGAGCGAGCGGCCTTCCCCCTCGACCACGCCGAAGCCGGTGTATTCGCCTCCACAATCCACGCCTAACACTCGCATAGAGAAAGTTTAGCCGAAAGCAGGGGGCAGCGTGAGCCGATTCAGCAAACGCCGTGCCCCCGGGCAAATAATTTCGTTCTAAGGTAATCTGGAGAGTTTGTAATGGCTTTGCCGCAGGATTCGCAACCAGCTGTCTCAAGTTAGGAGAGCCGATGGAAATCCGTTGCTGGCGCATTTGCCTGATCGCAGTTGCGGCGTTGCTGACGGTCGGTGGCAGCGCTCAAACCGTTCCGTTGAGCGAACGCGTTGTGGCCTACCGGATCGAAGGGGTTTACAACCCCAAGACGCACACGCTGGATGCCACCGAAGTTCTCACCTACACGAATCACACCGGCGCCACGCTCGACAAGTTTCCCTTTCATCTGTATCTCAACGCGTTCCAGCCGAAATCCACCTTTATGACCGAAGCTGAGCGAAGCGGCGATCGGGATGTAGAAAAAGGCTCGGGCTGGAATGATAAGCATTTCGGCTCGAATGAGGTGAAGTCGCTGGAAATTGTGGGGAGCGGCGACGTGACCCGGCAGATGAAGTTTGTCTCGCCCGACGACGGCAATGCGAATGATCGCACTGTGTTTGAGATCGCACTGCCCCGGCCGCTGCCGCCGAACCAGAGCGTGCAGTTCCGGATTCACTTTGTAGCGAAGTTCCCGGAAGTGGTAGCACGCACGGGCTACAAGCGCGATTTTCTGATGGCCGGACAATGGTTTCCGAAGGTGGGCGTGTGGTGGAACGGGGCGTGGAATTGTCACCAGTTTCACGCACTGACGGAGTTCTTCGCCGACTTCGGCACCTACGACGTGAAGCTGACGCTGCCGGCAAAATGGAATGTCGGCAGCACCGGCGTCGAGACCGGGACCAAGGACAACGGCAACGGCACGCAGACGGTAAGTTTCCACGCCGAAGACGTGCACGATTTTGCCTGGACCACCGACCCGACCACCAAGGTCGTGGAAGACTCGATCCGGCTGAGCCACGGCACGGTGAAGATTCGGATGCTGATGCAACCGGGACACATGGCCAGTTCGGCACGCTATCTGAACGCGCTGAAGGGCACGATGCGTAAGTTCGATGAATGGATCGGCCCCTATCCCTATGCGCAGATCACGGTGGTCGATCCGCCGCACGGCGGAGGCGCGGCAGGAGGGATGGAATATCCAACCCTGATTACGGCGGACACGACGTGGTGGATGCCTAAATCGGTTCTGGAACCAGAATTCGTGGTGGAGCACGAATTCGGACATCAGTACTGGTATGGCATGGTGGCCACCAATGAATTCGAAAATGCCTGGATGGACGAGGGAATCAACCAGTACATGGAAGCCAAGGTCATGGACGCGCTGTATGGCAAGGCGACGTCCAACGTAAATTCGCGGCTGGCCACGGATGGCGAACGGGGCACGGATCGCATGAGCTACGTGCCAGTGGCGGATCGCGATCCGCTGTCGCGACCGGCATGGCTTTTTATGGATGGCAGTTCGTACGGCGGTATTACCTATGCGAAGACCGCGCTGATGCTGCTGACGCTGGAGAACCTGATCGGCGAAAAGACAGTGTTGCACGGACTGCAAGTTTATTTTGACCGCTACAAGTTCAAACATCCCGCTCCAACCGACTTTACCGCGACCATGAATGACGCGACGGGGCAGAACCTGGACTGGTACTGGAAGCAGGCCATCTACGGGACGGAGACGCTCGACGACCGCATTCTGACGGCGAGTTCGGAGCGGGTGGACTGGTACAACAAAGCGGAGGAGAAGAAGGGCGTCACGGTTTATTACAACGAGGTGACCGTGGACCGCCGCGGCACTTTCGACCTGCCGGTGGTGCTGGAGGCGAAGTTTGACGATGGCTCCACGGTGCGCGAGCGCTGGGACGGCAAGGACCGCTGGCATCGCTTCACCTGGGAGCACAAGGCCAAGCTGGTTTCGGCGGAGGTCGACCCCGACCATGGTTATCTGCTGGACCGCGACCCCTTCAACAATAGCTGGACGGCGACCGCCAACCGCAAGGCAAGCGGCAAACTCGCCGGATACTGGACACTGCTGACGCAATGGCTGGAGCAGACGCTGAGCTGGTTGGCCTGAGAGGGAGACCCGATGATAAATGATAGAGTTCGTAGCTCGGCGGGATTGGTTTGGCGTCATCAGCGCATAGTGTGGTGGATCTTTGCGGTGAACCTGCTGCTGGCGTGGCTCGGTTCCCTGCCCGTGCTCGCCACGCTGAGCACGGTGCTGGACCACAGCCTGGAATCGGCAAAACTGGTCACGGGATTTGACATCGGCACATTTGTGCTGCTGCTGGAGCGTCCAGATGTTTCGGCACGTTCGCTGGCTCCGGGCACCGTTGGGGCAGCGCTGATATTCCTGGTTTATCTGTTGCTCATCGATGGCGGCGTGATTACGGTTTACCTCGAAGACCGAAAGCTGAGCCGCGCGGAGTTCTTCGAAAACGCCGGGCTGTTCTTCTGGCGGATGGTGAGGCTGGCACTGTACTCGGTGATTCCCTTTGGCTTGCTGGCGGCGGCCGATGGCGGCATTGCAGGCTTCGCGGGAAAACTGTCGAGCGATGCGCCGCAGGAGCGGCTGGGATTTTTGGTGAACGTGGGGAGCAAGCTGGTACTGCTACTGGCAGCGCTGTTCGTGCGCCTGTGCTTCGACCTGGCGCAGGCTCAGGTGGTGCGGGACAACGAACGCGGGCTGTTGCGGGTGTTATGGGGCAGCCTGAGACTCGCATTCGGCTCAGGCATTCTGTTTGCAAAGTATCTTGGCGTCGGCCTGTTTGCCGCCGTCACATTCGCCATCGGCATCGGCATTTGGTTGTACCTGCCACATTCGGCAACCGGTGCCAGCCTCCTGGTGCTGGAGCTGGTAACGCTGACGCAGATCGCCTCGCGGCTCTGGCTGAAAGCCGTCAGCGCCCGCTGGATTGCGCTGCTTCCTTTGCTTCCGGAGACAGTGCAGGAGGCTCCAGCGCGGGCAATTGAGGCGACAGATGTGCTGCCGGAGTAGGACGGCAGCACATCAATAATTTTTCTTTCTCCTCAACTTTTACTGGCGGACATTTACTTCTGGGGCGGAGCGCAATCGGTCATGTCGCCTTGCAACTTGCGAATGGTGTGGGGCACGGCAGGCCAGACGGCTTCGAGATTCTCCACGGCACCGGCTGGGCTGCCTGGAAGATTGAGAATCAGCGTCCGCTTGCGAATCCCGCAGACGGCGCGGGAGACCATGGCGTAAGGAGTCTTGCCGAGGCTGGTGGCGCGCATGACTTCACTGAAGCCGGGGACGATGCGATCGAGCACCCGCACGGTCGCCTCCGGTGTAACATCGCGCGGCGAGACACCAGTTCCGCCGGTAGTCAGGATCAGGTCGGCATCGCCGGAGTCCGACCACTTGGCGATGGCTTGGGCGATAAGGTCCTGCTCATCGGCGACCATGGCCATGGTGGCAATCTCAACGCCGCGTTCGCCGAGCCATTGCGCAAGCGCGGGTCCGCTCCGGTCGACGCGTTCCCCACGGGAGCCTTTGTCGCTGACGGTGAGGATTGCCGCCCGAATTGGATTCGGCTTCACCACATCTTTGCCAGCTTCATGTTTGCCAGATTCATGCATGTTCGCCACGTTTACTCTCCGGGTTTCGACACTGGCACTTTCTCTTCCGTTTCATCCAGCTTGGGCGAGGCAGGATTGGCCGCTTCCGGCTGGCTGCCTTCGCTCTCAAGTAACGCATCCAGGCTGTAGCCTGCGAATGCGGCAGCCTCTACGGCGCCGCGGATTGCCTGTCCGATCTCCTGAATCGCACCGCGTGCGGGAACGGATTCAGCCGCCAGCTTGCAGAGGGTTGGAAGCTGGAGCCACCACAGCAACTCCTCGTAGGACTCCTTTACAAAGTAAGAGCGCCCCTCGGCTTCGTGCACCCCGGTGAGCCAGCGAACATCCGGATCCTGCCAGAGTACCGACGACAAAATGGGGATGCGGGAATGCACAACCGGAGCGTATGCCGGCGCAACGGGGACAAAGGCCTTCGCCTCGATGAGCAGGGCTACCTTGATTCTGGCGGCCACGCGCCAGCTTTCCTCAGCTTCGAATCCGAGAGCCTCGAAGGCATGGGCCAAGGGCTCGCGCAGGCGCAGGCGATCAAACAAATCGAGCGCGGCGCGCTCCGGATTCTCGGCATTGACGGATTGAGCGAGCAGTTCCAGCGCCGACCAGGCAAGCACAGGTCCCCACACGGCAGTGGCCGTCCGTTGCGGACTGTGGCTGGGAAGGACGCGGCGGGCGGCGGGAGGCCAGGGCTCCGGGAAGAGGCTCTCTAGAGCGGGAATTCGCATGGCCGCCCGCACGAGCAGACGGAATCGCTCATCCATGGAGGCTGGGTTCGCGAGATTCAGTGCCTGAGACTCGTCGTGGTGGGAGCGGTAGAACGACTGCGCCTCGCGCAGGAACTCACGGCTCCGCCTGCCGGCAGTTTCAAGGAATTCTTGACGGCTAACATCGAGAAGCTTCTGCTTCTCGGGAGGGTTTTTCTCGTACGCGCTCTTCCCGGATGCGCTTATGTCCGCGGCGCTTTTCTCAGAGGCAATCGCGGCAAACTTGGAGAGTTCGGCGAGATTGCGCACCACGGTCGGATCGAGCAGACGGCGCAGAGCATCGTGCGCGGGACGCAACTCAAGACCGATGAGAGCATCGTCGAGATTGGTCACGCCGCGGCCACCCAGGTGGTCGCAGAGCCGGTCCCACGGCTTCTCGGCGGTGGCGCGCAACTCGCGCCAGTTGAGAAAGACATGGCACTGATAGGCGTGTAGTTCGATGGTGAGGCCATGTCCGCCCAGATTGACCGCGCGGCGCAGATATTCCAGGCCAGTCAGGGAATCGTGGTAGGCGAGGATGATCGCGGGATCGTCCTTGAGTTCCAGACCTTCCTTGAGCCGCCGCTGGCGCAGGTGTCCGGATTGCTTATCGGCATAGGCAGCGGAATTGTCGATGGTTCCGCGGGTGGTGGAATATCGGTTGTTGTAGAGCACCAGGGCACGCTGGTCTCCGCGGCGGTTGGAGTAGGCAAAGACGTTTTCATCGACGCTGCCGTCCTCGCGGAAAAAATCGTAGAGCAGGAAATTACTGCTCTCGGCGAAGAGCCTGCGATGATGCAGCAAGGGCGCAATCTGACGTTCGTGGCGTGCCACCAGCGCCGGGTCGGGATCTTCCTGGTAGCGCGGCCAGCGATACTCCATGCCGTACTTCTCGGTATAACCCTCGAACTGGCCGTGGCCGAACATTGGCAATCCTGGCAGAGTGGACATGACGGTGGCGACGCCGAAGTACTTGTCGCCGGTGCCGAACTGGTCAATCGCGGTGCGCTCATCGGGATTGCTCATGAAGTTCACGTAGCGCTTCATGATGTCCGGATCGAATTCCAGAGTGTTCTTGATCACCGAGCGGTACTTGGAATTTTCCTCATCGCGCATCATGTTCATGAAGGCGCTGTTATAGACGCGATGCATTCCCAGGGTGCGGACGAAATAGCCCTCCATGAGCCAGAAAGCTTCCGCCAGCAGCAGGGTCCCGGGGACCTCGGCAGCCACCCGGTCCACCACTTCCCGCCAGAACTCCTGCGGCATGTGCTTGTTGAATTCCTCGGTGGTCATGGCGTACTCAGCCCGCGAAGGAATGGCTCCGCTGCTGCCGGGATTGGGGAACCAGAGGCGCTGAAAATGCCGTTTGGCGAGCGTCATGGCAGCATCGAAGCGGATCACCGGAAACAGACGTGCGACGTGCAGGATGGTCTGAATGAGTTGCTCGCGCACCACCGGATTCAGGTAGTTGAGTTGCGCGGTATCGTTCCAGGGAAAGCTGGTGCCATCGTTACCGTGATAAATGTAGCGGGTCTCACCACTCTGGCGGTCGCGGCGCTGGAAGACCACGGCGGCATCGGTCTGCTCGTAGTAGTGCTTTTCGATCTTGATTTCGACGCGCGGGTCCGGAGAGAGGTCGGGACCATCGAAATTGTAAGCGGGATAAGGCACATCCGGGCGCGAGATGAACCAGTCGGGATGCTCGACGACCCAGGGCGAATCGATCCCCATGTGGTTAGGCACCATGTCACTGGCGAGGCGAATGCCACGCCGGTAACACCGGTCGCGCAAGGTGATGTAAGCAGGTTCGCCGCCTAGATCTTCGGCAATGCGGTAATCGTAAAGCGAATAAGCGGAGGCGACAGCATCCTGATTTCCGCACAACTGTTTGATGGTCCTGGAGGCGCGGCTGCGCTCCCAGATGCCGATCAGCCAGAGTGAATTGAGACCGCGTCGCGCCAGTGCGTCCAGGTCTTCGTCAGGAATCTGGTCGAGCCGGTCAATGGCTCGGCTGTATTTTCGGGAAAGCTGGGCGAGCCAGACATAGGTGCTTTTGGCGATGAGTACGGCGGTAGGCATCCAGTCAACGTCGGCGCTGAACTTCTCGTACTCGTTGGCTGGATCACCGAATGTTGGAACATCAGAGTGGCTGGTGATCGATGGCCATTGTTGCGTGCCGGCTTCGCGACGGCGGCGCGCAGCATCTTCGGCGGCTTTGGCTGCGGCGGCCCTGGCGGCGGCCTCCGATTCCGGATTGGGAGGATTGAAGCGCATCCAGATTGCCAACTCCTCCTCGTGCAGGATGTCTCCGGCGATCAACAGGAAGCGATCCAGGCTTTCGCCGAGCAGAGACTTCCACCGCTTCCGGATCACGGAAAGCTGCTCGCTCAACGAACCGGGGGCGGAGACGGCAGGTGCGCGCAGCAGATCGAAGAGATTGACCGACGCAGCGCCTTCGACGGGAATCAACGGTCGCGTGGCAAAGTATGCAGGAAGTTGCTCGGCGACACGACGGTAGGCGGTCTTCTCCACCAGCGTGCTGTCTTCGAACAGTTCCTCGAAGGGACGGAAGGCCACGTTACGGTTCGCCATCCAGAGCAGCATCATCTCTTCCAAGGCGGCCGCGCGGTGCGAGGTGCCATCGGTGGAACCGGCGAGCCATTCCCTGGGGGTTTGCTCTCCACGATAAACGCTGGTGCCGGGAAACTGCTCGACAAAGGTGAGCAGCAGCTTATCCAGTTCCCGCGAACCAATCTGCCCGGAGAAGAAAGCGAGAGCATCGACCATCACGTTGGGATCAAAGCGCTGGCGATAGCTCGCCATGAGGGCGTGGCTGGCTTCATCGATCAAACCCATGGCATAGAGCGCGCCGGCATTAACCACGCGCTCCGGATGCTTCTCAACATCCCGAACGAGGTTCATCCGGTGGGCGAGTTGACGGCTTGCCGCGACGTTCGCGAAAACAACATTTCCGGTAAAGGAGAAGAGATTGTCCGCAAACTGATAGCGGTTTCGTACATCTCTGGAGATATGGAATTCCATCATCTGCGAATCGTCCTAAGCAAAGCCTGCCAACCATCATGCCAGATGCGAGGGATATCGGCATCCGCCAAAGCTTCCAGAGTAGTCTCTTGGGGGAGGAAAAGCTTGAAATGGTCGCCGGATTCGCCGCCGACGCAACGGAAGGCAGGACTTCCAGCCTCTGCACTGCCGTGGCGCGGGGGATTTTCCGGATAAAGTGCAAGGGCCGCTGCGCGATGGCGGCGGCCCTTGACGGCTATTCTTTGGGCTCTTTGCGAATCTTCTTCTGTGCCCGCTTGCGAGCCAGAGCTTGCTTTACGCGGAGCTTCGCGCCTGGCTTCAGATAATAGGAATGACGCTTAACTTCCTTAATAATGTCTTCCGTCTGAACTTTGCGCTTGAAGCGACGCAGGGCGCTCTCAATGGACTCGCCTTCCTGCAATCGAATTTCTGCCAAACAAAATCACCACCCAACCCAGCCATAATCGGCCATGCGTAAAGTCTACCACGAAGCTTCGCGCAGCGCCGCCTGCGCTGGGGACGAGTGGAAGACGCTAGCGGGCGACTACCCGCGCAATCGCCGTCTCCAGAACTTCGCGGGTAAAAATGGCGCCGGTGGTTTGCCGGGTTCGCTTACGGTAGATTGCGGTGGTCTGGCAGAGCACGACGATGTCTTCGATCTCGGCGGGGTTCACAACACATTCGAGAATTCGCGAGCGAAATTCGTCTTCCGTCATTCCTGCCAGTTGAAAGCCCCGGTGCTGCGCCTCGGCCAGGTAGAAGTGGACCACATCGGATAACATACGCCCCGCCTCGGCGGGGATTTCCGGACGGTCTGCAGGATTGAGGCCGGCGCCGGGAAGAGCTAGCTTGATTCCAAACATGTTATCCAGATCGCTGTCCGCTGCAAAATCTACGGTTGTGGCAACGACGAGAACATTGGGGCGCTCCGAGGTGGTCTCAATCAGCGCGTCGAGTTCGGCGAGCAACTCAGGATCGCCCAACTGATAGGCGAGGTCGATGCGCGGCAGCAGCAACATTACTTTTTTGCGGCGGTATCCCCGCACGATGCCTTTGGCCTTGGCCAGGGCGTCACTGTCGCGCGGATTGTAGACGGTGACCAGGCGCTCCATTCCAGCCATCTGGGCGATGCGCTGCGCCAAGCTTTTTTTGCCACTCTGGTTGGGCCCGATGATGAGCACCTCGTTACCGATTTTCAAATCCTGATAGGCCGAGGGCGTACGCGCGCGATCGACCAGATCGGCAATGCCTTCGAGCAGATGGTCCAGCCCCGCCAGACGCGGGTTGAGGCTACTGACCGCAACATCTTCAAGGCTGAGATAGACCCGTTCACGCCGTTTGCGCCGATCCGAAATGAAGTCGATGAAGGCGGGAAGAGCCGCGATCGAGCCGACGATGGTTGCCAGTACGAGGATTTCTTCCGTCAGCAGAAGAGCAGCGTCGCTGCTTGAGGTAGGCTCAAACATACGCTGAGAATAACACTGGCATTTGGAATCGGGATGGGGTAACTATTGCGCTTCCGGGTTGGCAAGGGGCGGTTATTGCTCGTCAGCACATACGTTCTTGTGTACGATACGATCTCAACCGATTCTGATTTATGCCAGTGCAGTCCCGCTACTTGCGGCTGGTCGACATCGTGGAAGAGAAGAAGTTCAAAGCTTTACTTCGGCGGATGGTGGGGATTCCGGTGATTGCACTGGCGATCCTTGCGGCACTGCTCCTGGTGGAGATCCAGGCCCTGAGGAATTCCCTGCGCGGGGTGGAGCACGCCGATCAGGTGATCAACGCCGACCGCGAACTGATCAAGCTGACCGTCGACATGCAGACCGATGTCCGCGGCTTTCTGTATACCGGGAAAAGCGAATTTCTGCAGCCCTACAAAGAATCCGTACAGATCATTAACTCGGAATTCACCACTCTTAATCAGCTTGTTTCCGACGATCCGGGGCAACAGGCCCGTCTGGCAGCCATCCATCGGCGGTTTGACGAGTGGCAGCAGCAAGCCGAGCATTCGATTGAATTGCGCCATAGGAGCCTACCGCCCCTCGATATAGGAGAGGGTGGTTACGAGAGCAGCCTGCAACGCAACCAGATGCGGGCTTCGGTCCGTGCGGACCATGACGCCTTCACGGCTGCCGAAGCGCAGTTGCGCGCTGAGCGCAAGCGCATGGTTGAGCGCCGGTCTGGAATTTTGGTGATCACCATTTTGCTGGCCCCACTGGTGGGAGGCGGTTTGGCGATGTTCACGAGCCGCCAGATTCGCCTGTTGGCAGAACGCTTTAAGGAATCGTTGGACATCGCCGGGAAACGTGCCGAGGCGCTCCACGAGCAGGCGGAACTGTTAGACCTCGCGCACGACACGATCATGGTGCGTGACCTCCATGGGACGATTCGTTTCTGGAATCACGGGGCGGAGGAGATGTACGGATACTCCAAAGAGCAGGCCACCGGAAAAATCGCCCAGGAATTGCTCCACACGATATTTTTGAGACCGTCGGCCGAGATCGACGCTGAACTTCTGCGAAAAGGACGATGGGAAGGTGAGCTGACGCGCGCCACGAAGGACGGCAAACCTGCCGTGGTGAACACCCACTGGGTATTGCAACGGGATAAGGACGGCATGGCCTGTGGCGTGATGGAGATCTCCACCGACATCACCGAGTACAAGCGGGCGGAAGAGGAAAGTAAGAGGAGCAAGCATCTGCTGGAGATGTTCGTCGAGAATGCTCCCGCCGCCCTGGCCATGTTCAACCGCAATATGTGCTACGTGCGGGTCAGCAAGAAATGGGATGAGGTATGCCGCCTGGAGGGCGGTTCGATTCTGGGAAAATCTCACTACGAGCTGTTCCCTAACTTGCCCGAGCATTGGAAGGAGGCGCACCGGCGCGGTCTGGCGGGAGAATCGCTGGGCGCTGAAGAGGAATGGGTGGCAGGGGATGGCACAAAGCGAACCGTCCGATGGGCCATCCATCCCTGGGGAGACTCCGGTACGGAGACCGGCGGCATCATTATTTTCTCCGAGGACATCACCCAGCGCAAGCAGACGGAGTTGGCGCTTCTGCGCAGCGAAAAACTGGCCTCCGTGGGACGCATGGCAGCGGTCATCGCACATGAGATCAACAATCCACTGGCGGCGACGATGAACGCGGTCTACCTCGCTTTGAACATGAAAAACCTGCCGACCGAGGCACGCCGGTATCTGGAAATGGCGGACGCGGAACTGAAACGGATCGCGCACATTACGCGACAGTCGCTCGGCTTCTATCGCGAATCCAATGCGCCGGCGCGCATGACGGTGCAATCGGTGCTGAACTCAGCGGTGGACTTGTTATCCAGCCGGATTAAAGCCAAGCACGCGGCAATCGAGAGGCAATGGGAGGAAGATGTGGAGATCACCGCCGTCGCCGGTGAACTCCGGCAGGTGTTTTCCAATCTTCTGGCCAACAGTCTGGACGCTCTCGACGACCACGGCACGGTCAAATTGCGAGTATCCTCCGGCACCGGGCTCAAAGGCGGCCAACGTTGCGTTCGGGTGACCATCGCGGACAATGGCAAAGGCATCGCAGCGAATCTACGGCCGCACATTTTCGAACCGTTCTTCACCACCAAAGGTACGATCGGCACCGGCCTCGGCCTCTGGGTCACCAAAGAGATCATCGACAAACACGGAGGAACGATCCAGGTGCGTTCCAATACTCGCGAGGTGCGTCGGGGCACGGTGTTCTCGGTTGTTCTACCGGTGGAGCCCACGGCAGCGGCACGCGGCAAATCCGCCGGGGATTAAGCGGCTCGCCATCCAGTACCCCGTACTGACAAGCTTAGCTGAAGCCAAGTACAGGATGCGGCGTGTACGGCTCTTCGAGAGCAGCAATCTCTTCGGACCTGAGGTGCAGCGACAGCGCCGCCACGGCATCCTCAAGATGATGCGGCTTGGTAGCGCCGACGATCGGCGCGGTAACTCCCGGTTTGCTGAGCAGCCAGGCCAGCGCCACTTGCGCGCGGGGAACACCGCGTTGTTCGGCAACCTGACCCAGGCGGTCCACAACTTTCTTATCCGTCTCTTCGGTCTGCGCGTACATCTTCCTCCCGAACTGGTCGGTTTCGTAACGTTTGGTGCTTTCACTTTGCCAGGGGCGGGCGAGGCGTCCACGCGCGAGAGGGCTCCAGGGAATGACGCCGATGCCTTCGGCGCGGCAAAGCGGAAGCATCTCGCGCTCTTCTTCGCGATAGAGCAGGTTGTAATGATTCTGCATGGAGACGAAGCGGGTCCAGCCGTGGAGGTCTGCCAGATAAAGCGCTTTGGTGAATTGCCAGGCAAACATCGACGAGGCTCCGAGGTAACGCACCTTGCCGGATTTCACCAGGTCGTGCAGTGCTTCCAAGGTCTCTTCGATCGGCGTTTCATAGTCGAAGCGATGAATCTGGTATAGGTCCACATAGTCGGTCCCCAGGCGGCGGAGACTCTCGTCGAGTTCGAAGAAGATGGCTTTGCGGGAGAGACCGCGTCCGTTGGGTTCATCGCGCATGACCCCTTGCACTTTGGTGGCGATGACCACGGATTCACGGCGAGCGTTTGCTTTCAGGAATCGCCCGACCACCGCCTCGCTGGCACCGCTGGAGTAGACATTTGCAGTATCGAAGAAGTTGATGCCGAGATCGAGCGCCGCGCGGAGAAAGGGCTGACTCGCTTCTTCGTTCAGAGCCCACGCGTGCCGTCCGCCTTTCAGTTCTCCGGTGGCAGGCTCTCCGTAGGTCATGCAGCCGAGGCAGATGCGGGAGACCTTGAGGCCGGTTTTGCCGAGGTTGATGTAGTCCATGATTCCTCCTTTATAGTCCGCACAAGCCCTAAGTCCAATGTAGCTCATAAAAATGCGTTATTCCGTGGCCTGAGAAGCGTTCGGAGCCGCATTACAAGAGGATAAAGTATAAACCTGTCTGATGAGCATAATTCGCTTTTAAGTCAAGCCGAACATTGTTAGATTTCAGCATCCGACGTGATGTGTGTCACGGTGGACTCACAAATTGGCGACCGCCGATCAACTCGGCGCGCGGAGAGAATCGAATGGTGTTCATCGCGTGGAGACCGGAATTCAGTGTTGGAATCGTTGAATTAGATGACGACCATCGTCACTTGATTGCATTGTTGAACGAGTCGCATTCGGCTTTGGCGATGGACGAAGATAAGGGCAGACTAGCTCTGCGATCCATCTTGGAAAGTTTGATCTGGTACACGCGATCACACTTCAAGGCGGAAGAAGTGCTCATGCAGCACTATGCCTACCCAAAATCCGCTTCGCATAAGGCGGAGCACGACCGCCTCACAAAGCAGGTAACTCAGTTCGCTAACAGCTTTAAGTTGGGATCCAACGCGATTTCACTCGAAGTGGCCACGATGCTGGAAGAGGAATGGCTGGGGAAACACATATTACAGTGTGATGCGGCGTATGCCCACTTCTTCCGATCGAACGGTATGATGGACATGGTTATCAAGCACGTGAATGGGCAAAAAGCCGCGCGAGAGCGCCACCACACCCCCGTGCAGGATTGGCTCCGTCACGGAAGAGTTGCAGCGCCGCATTGGTAAGAACTGAATCAGGGTTTCCCCGGAGCAGATAAACAATTCAGCGAGCAGTGCAGGGCATCGATCGACAACTGGGCGGCGTGGACCGAGGTCTCGGGAATTCCTCCCAGCGATTCGATAATCGACTCGCGACGGATGGCAAGCGCGTCGGTCAGGTTCGTTCCCTGAATCATCTCGGTTAACCGCGATGCGCACGCGATGGTCGGGACACAGCCCTTGGCACGGAAGCGGGCTTCGAGAATGGTTTGATCTTCGACCCGAAGGCTCAATTCCAGCATGTCGCCGCACACGGGATTCTCAACTCGTGCCACAGCGTTGGCGTCCGGCAGCACGCCCGAGTTGCGCGTATTGGTGAAATGATCCATTACCAGCGTTGAATACATAGAAGCCTGAGTCCTTCAGATTGCGCGCTTGTCGTCTCCGGCAGCCGAGCCAATCCTAATCGTGTACTGAGGCGGAGGAGCCTTTTTTCTTGCGATTGCGGTTGCTCCAAACCGGACTCAGCTTCCGGAGCTTCGCGACTTCCGCAAAAAGACAGCTCTGCGCGTAATCCATCTCCTCTTGCGTTGTCTGTTTGCCGAGGCTGAAGCGAACGGTCGCATGCGCACGGTCGCGCTTTAGCCCCATCGCCAGTAGTACGTAGGGAGGGTGATTATCGCCGGAGGCGCACGCCGATCCGGTCGAAACCGATACTTCCCTTTGATCGAGCGCTACCATCAGCGAGCCTCCCGAGATCCCATCGAAAGAGATGTCCGAGGTATTAGGCGTGCGTGGGGCTCCAAGGCCATGAATATGAATGCACTCCAGCTGTTCGCTCACCACACGCTCGAAGTCATCGCGCAGTTTGGCCATCCGCTCTGCGCCGCCATCCGCCAGCCAGTGGCTCGCAATCTCGGCGGCCTTGCCCAGGCCCACGATTCCCGGTAGGTTTTCCGTGCCGCCGCGCCGGTTGTGTTCCTGTGGCCCTCCCACAATCAGGGGCTGCATCGGCGTCCCACGCCGCACGTAGAGGGCGCCGATGCCCTGCGGTGCGTTGAGTTTATGCCCGGAAATACTGAGCAGATCGCATTGGATACGGGCCACCTTCACAGCCAGTTTGCCGGCTGCCTGTACGGCGTCGGTGTGGAACCAGACGTCGGCTTCGGCGGCAATCTTGCCGATCTCCTCCAACGGCTGAACGACGCCGGTCTCGTTGTTGGCCATCATTACGGAAATCAGTTTTGTATTCTTCCGCAAGGCCGCCCGCACGTCCTCGGGATTGACCTGCCCCTGGCCGTCCACTGGGAGGTAGGTCACGGTTACGCCATCGGCCTCCAGCCGCTTGCAGACGTTGAGGATAGCAGGGTGCTCGATGACGCTGGTAATGACGTGATCGCCCGCTGAGACCAGGCCCAAGATTGCCTGGTTGTCGCCTTCGGTACCGCCGCTGTTGAAAACGATTTCCGCCGGATCGGCTCCCAGCAAAGCGGCGACCGCCTTGCGCGCAGCCTCAACCGCGGCACGTGCCTGCTGACCACGCTCGTAGAGTGACGAGGCGTTGCCGAACTTTTCCACGAAATACGGCCGCATGGCCTCGAAGACTTCCGGAAGAAGTTGGGTGGTCGCATTATTGTCAAGATAAACACTGGGCATTCAATTCCCTCCTTCGCCCGCACGGCCTCTGGGCAGTGCTTCTAACTGGCTGCCTGCGGCGCCTGCACCAACTTGCGTAACAGCCGCAGATGGGGCAGGGCGGCTTCGGAGTTGCGGCGGGCGGCAATGAGTTCGGCGACCACGGAGACGCCGATCTCTTCCGGCGTTCTGGCACCGATGTCGATCCCAATCGGAGCGCTGACGCGATTCAGTTTGTCGGGAGCGATGCCTTCTTTTTCCAACTCGCGGAAAATCGTAACCACTTTGCGCTTCGAACCGATCATGCCGACGTAGTGGGCGGGGGTATTGGCAGCCCAGCGTAGAACCCGCATATCGTCGCGGTGACCCCGCGTGGCAATGACCACGAATGCCGCCTCGGGCAACACCAGCTGTGCCATGACGCGATCGAATTCCTCCGCATGGACATCGCGGGCTTCCGGAAAGCGCTCCCGATTGGCGAAGGCCTCGCGATCGTCGATCACGACGACCTCAAATCCCGCGATGCGAGCCACACGATACACGTTGAACCCGACGTGGCCGGCGCCGAATACATAGACCGTCGAAACCGGAAGAAGCGGCTCAATAAAAGTTTCGAGCGAGCCGCCGCTGGCCAGACCGGTATCATATTGTGGATTCTTTTCCAGGTCGAAGGATAGCGTGCGCGGTTCTTCCCGCGCGATAACCTCGGCCGCCGCCTGCCTTACCTCGGCCTCGACCGGGCCACCACCGATGGCGCCTACGGTAATGCCGTCGTCACGCACCAGCAGTTTGGCCGCTTCCAGGGAGCCACCGGCGCTGATGATGGTCGCCAGGGCGGCACGGCGGCCTTCCCGGCGCCAGCGCACCAGCTCTTCGTAGATATCCATCACGGTCGAACCGGGGAGAAGAGGCTCAATGAAGATTTCAAGCGAACCGCCGCAGACCAGACCGGTGTCGTATTTGGGATTCTTATTCAGGTTGAAGGCCAGGGTGCGCGGCTTTTCCTGCTCAATGACTTCGCGGGCGGCCTGCCACACTTCGGCCTCGACGCAGCCGCCGCCGATGCTGCCTGCCATGGTGCCATCGTCGCGAACCAGCATTTTCGCGGCTTCAAAGGAAGGGATGGAGCCGCGCACGCCGATAATGGTCGCCAGCGCGGCGCGACGGCCCTCATGCCGCCAGCGCACAAGCTCTTCGTAAATATCCATAGCCCCTCAATGGCAGACCGGCGCCCCAGGTAAGGATCGTCCGCTGCAATGTTTTTGTGCCCCTATAACGTACCGTCATCACGTACAAATTACAACGTAATCTATCCAAGACCATCCCGACGCCAAGGCAGCTTTATGGCAACGCAATTGCGCGTCTGCTTGACGTAACTTATGCTTGACAATGTTGCGTCGCGGTGACAGTCTGGTTCCGTTCCGGTCAAATGCGGAAATCTAGTCCAGTTCCTCTTTCTGTGGGCGTGCAATGAAGGTTATCCCGGTATACGAAGCTGAAGGGGCGGTTTTGTGTCACGACATTACGGAAATTGTGCCCGGAAAATTCAAGGGCCGGGCCTTCAAAAAAGGGCATGTCGTACGCAAAGAAGACATTCTTAAGTTGCTGAATCTAGGGAAAGAACATGTATATGTGTGGGAGCTCACCGACACCCTGATGCATGAGGACGAGGCGGCCACAAGGCTCGCCAAAGCGGTCGCCGGCCCAGGGCTCTACTTGAGGGAACCGGCCGAGGGCAAGGTCGAACTCAAGGCGGCCATCAGCGGTCTTTTGAAGATTGATGTCGATGCCATGGAAGAGATCAACTGCATTGACCAGATCGTGCTGGCCTCCCTGCACTCCAATCAGCGAATCACCGAGGGAACCACGGTCGCGGGCAGCCGGGTTGTGCCGCTGGTAATCGAGGCGAACAAGATACTCGGGGTGGAGGACTTCTGCCGGCAGCGTGCCCCGATTATCGAAATCAAACCGTTCAAGAGCATGAAAGCAGGACTGGTTACGACCGGCAGCGAAGTCTATCACCACCGCATTAAGGATGAATTTGGGCCGGTAGTACAGAAGAAAATTATTGAGATGGGCAGCCAGGTCATCCGGCAGATCTACGTGCCCGACGATATCGCAATGATTCGGCAGGCGATTCGGACGTTGATCCAGGAAGGCGCCGAGTTGATCCTCACCACCGGGGGCATGTCGGTGGATCCGGACGACGTGACCCCGGCAGCAATTCGAGGAGTTGGAGGGCGGGTGGTTGTGTATGGAGCCCCGGTACTTCCTGGGTCCATGTTCATGCTCGCCTATCTTGGCGATGTCCCGATCTTAGGATTGCCGGGATGTGTGATGTATCACAAGACCACGATCTTTGATTTGATCCTGCCGAGAATATTGGCCGGCGACGAAGTCACGCGCAAGGATATTGCCCGGTTAGGCCATGGCGGGCTTTGTCTGGAATGTAGCGCTTGTCAGTTTCCAAACTGTGCGTTTGGGAAGTGTAATTAACCGAATCACTACTAACTGCGACAGCCGAACGCTGTCAATTACGTCCCACTCTTTAATACTCAAACAGAGGAGAGGCAGTCATGAAGAGGATGTTATTCAATATCAATGGTGTCGACCGCTGGTTAGTGGCCGACCCCGAAACCACCTTAGCCGACGTGCTAAGGAATAACCTGATGCTCACCGGATGCAAGGTCTGCTGCAATGAAGGCCACTGCGGCACTTGCACCGTTATCGTCGACGCCAAGCAGGTCAAGGCTTGCATGGTCAAGATGAAGAAGATTCCGGAACGGGCTGCGATCACCACGATCGAAGGCATCGGCGCTCCCGGGCATCTCCATCCTCTCCAGGTTGCCTGGATGGTTCATGGCGGCGCGCAGTGCGGCATTTGTACTCCCGGCTTCATCATGTCCGCCGTAGCCATGCTCGATAAGAACAACAATCCGACGCGGGAAGAAGTTCGTACCTGGTTCGACAAGAACCGCAACCTCTGCCGCTGCACCGGCTACAAGCCCCTCGTCGATGCCGTGATGGATGCCGCCAAGATTATGCGCGGCGAAATCAAGGCCGAAGACTTCCTGGCCAAATGCACCCCGGAAGATCCGAAGACCTTGGTCGGCAGCAACTTCATTCGTCCGTCCGCCATCGCGAAGGTCACCGGCACCTGGGATTTCGGCGCCGATGTCGCCTTGCGTATGCCCGAAGGCACCCTGCGTCTGGCTCTGACCCAGGCCGAAGTGTCGCACGCCAACATCAAGAGCATCGACACCTCGGAAGCCGAGAAGATGCCCGGCGTCGCCAAGGTCATCACCTGGAAGGATGTCAAAGGCAAGAACGCAATTACTGGTCTGATCACCTTCCCGACCAACAAGGGTGATGGCTGGGATCGCCCGATCCTTTGCCATGAGAAGGTCTTCCAGTACGGCGACGCGATCGCCATCGTAGCTGCGGACACCGAAGAACATGCCAAGGCTGCCGCCAAGATGGTCAAGGTGGACCTGGAAGTTCTGCCGGCTTACATGAGCGGTTATGAAGCCCTGGCTCCCGATGCCATGGAAATCCATCCCGGCGTGCCGAATGCTTATTATGAGCAGGGCGTCGTGAAGGGCGAAGACACTAAGCCGCTGATGGCGAAGGCAGCTCACACCGTCGAGTTGACAACCTACTGCAGCCGTCAACCCCACCTTCACCTGGAGCCGGATTGCGGCGAAGCATACATGGAAGAAGATGGCACCCTGACCATCCTCTCCAAGAGCATCGGCCTGCATCTGCACCATGCCATGATCTGCCCCGGCATCGGTATTGCTCCTGAAAAGCTGCGCATCATCCAAAACCCCACCGGCGGCACCTTCGGCTACAAGTTCAGCCCGACGATGGAAGCTCTGTTGGCCGTGGCTTGCATGGCAACGGATGGCAAACCGGTTTCCCTGGTTTATGACCAGTATCAGAACATCACCTACACCGGTAAGCGCTCACCGGCCGAAATTAAGGCCAAGTGGGGCTTCGACAAGGACGGCAACATCATCGCGCTGGAATATGACTGGTGGCTCGATCACGGTCCGTACTCCGAATTCGGTGACTTGGTAACGGTTCGTCAGGCCCAGTTCATGGGCGCTGGCTACAATGTCCCGAACATTCGCGCCAAGGGCTTCACGGTGGCCACCAACCACGGTTGGGGTTCGGCATTCCGTGGATACGGCTCTCCGCAGGCATTCCTCAATGGCGAAATTGCCATGGATATGGCTGCCGAAAAGATGGGCATCGATCCGCTCGAGTTGCGCTTGAGGAACTGCTACAAGGAGGGTAAGGACCACACCACTCCGACCGGGCAGGTTCCGGAAGTGTTCGTCATGGATAAGCTGCTCAAGATGATCCAGCCGAAGTGGGAAGAGGCGAAGAAGCGCAAGGCCGCCTACAATGTTCCGGGCAAGGCCTATGGTGTCGGCCTCTCGCTGGGCATCTACGGCAGCGGTCTGGACGGTCCGGATGCCTCTGAAGCCGCGGCGGAATTGCTCCCCAACGGTGACGTGAGGATCTACAACGCCTGGCAGGATCACGGCCAGGGCTCGGATCTCGGCACACTGACCTTTGCTCACGAGGCGCTGCGCCCGATGGGCATCAAACCGGGCCAGATTCAATTGGACATGAACGATACGCGCAACCCGAATTCCGGTCCTTCGGGCGGCAGCCGTTCCAACGTGTTCAGCGGCAACGCAATTTATGTATCGTGCCAAATGCTGGTCAACGCCATGAAGAAAGCTGACGGAACCTATCGCACTTACGACGAAATGAAGGCGGAAAATATTCCCCTGCGTTACGACGGCAAGTGGTGCGCAGCGGCTCAGACAGCTTGCAGTGAATCTACCGCCCAGGGCGCCCCGTTCCCGATCTATATGTACGGGACCTTCGTAGTCGAAGTGGTGGTAGACCTGAAGACCTACCATACCAAGTGCGTCGGGATTACCTCGGCGATGGACGTGGGCACGATCATCAACAAGGTGACCGTTGATGGTCAGAACTACGGCGGCATTACGCAGGCCATGGGCCTCGGGTTGACCGAGGACTTCGATGACCTGAAGGTGCACGTCAATCTGAACAAGTGCGGTATCCCATACCCGAACGATGTTCCCGATCACTTCGAACTTATGTACCTGGAGACCCCGCGTCCATTGGGTCTTTTGGGACAGGCCGGTACCGGCGAAGTGTCGCTCACCGCTCTTCACCCGGCGTGTTGCAACGCCATTTACAGCGCTGTCGGCGCTCGTGTGTTCCGGGTTCCCGCGATTCCTGAAAGAATCAAGGCGGCTCTGGAACTAGCGAAAGGTGCCAAGGCCTAAGTTAGGCTGCTAGCGCCATGCCATACCGGAGACCAGGGGCGACGATGATCACTTCGCTTGCTCCTGGTTTCCGGGTATTCTTCTGTTGTCTTTTCAAAATGACCCAAGTACCAGAGATGTGAGAGAGATCGATGGACCGTCAACGAGTACGGGAGCGCGAAAACCAGTGTATTCAGGAGCAACCGCCAACCTGCACGGCGGCCTGCCCGATTCATGTCGACGCGCGGGGCATGATCGAGGGTATAGGCAAGCAGGATTTTTCGGCGGCATTCGCCATCTTCAACCGCTTTGTTCCATTTCCGCGCATCATCAGCCGGATCTGCGACCACCCCTGTGAACCGGAGTGCTTGCGCCACGAACTTGGGGGCGCGATTCGCATCAACGCGCTGGAGCGGGCGTGCGTGGATTATTCCACCAAGAAGCCCGCGTGCGTCACCTACTCGGCCAAGAAGAGCACGCGAATTGCTGTGGTCGGCGGGGGATTGAGCGGGCTGACAGCCGCCTTCGACCTGATCACCAAGGGATACCAGGTGGTGCTGTTTGAGGCCACCGGCCAGCTCGCGGGACGGCTGCGCGAACTGGGCGAAGAGAGTCTGCCGCAGCAGTTGATTGACGAGGACCTTGCCGCCCTTCAGAGTTTGCCGGTCGAGGTGCGCCTCAATACCCGGGTCGGCGGCTATGCGCAAACCGGACCCAGCCTGAGCGCGGTGATCGAGGAGTTCGACGCCGTGTACCTCGGCGTGGGACCAGACAGTGCTGCCTATCTTGAAAACGAGCTGACGCTTGAGGCGGGCGAGCGCATTGCGATCGAGCCCCTGACCTTTGCCACCAGCCATCCCAAGGTGTTTGCCGGCGGCAGCCAGCGCTACTCTCGCGATAAAGACAACGACGGAGCCAATGGATTCTCGCCGATTACATCGGTGCATGACGGCCGTTATGCGGTGCTGTCGATTGAGCGTTTTCTGCAGAAGGCGTCGCTGTCGGCCAATCGCGATCAGCAGGGCCCATTTAAAACCAAGCTCTTCACCACCACCAAGGGAATCGAACCCGCGGCCACCGTCCCCATGACCGACCCATCGCAAGGTTACAGCCGGGAAGAGGCGGTCGGGGAGGCCAAGCGCTGCCTGCACTGCGAATGTCTGGAGTGCGTGAAGGTCTGCGAATACCTGGCCCACTTCAAGTCGTATCCCAAGCGCTACATCCGTGAGCTCTACAATAACTACTGCATCGTCCTGGGCATGCACCCGTCCAACCGGCTGATGAACTCCTGCGCCCTGTGCGAACTCTGTACCACCGTGTGTCCGGAGAATCTCAGCATGGGCGGCTTCGTCCTGGAGACCCGGCAGGCCATGGTCGAGATCGGCAAGATGCCGCCCTCGGTGCACGCGTTTGCCTTGCGCGACCTGGCGTTCAGCACCAGCGAGCAGTTCACCTTGGCGCGCCATCAGCCCGGACACCAGAGCAGCCGTTACCTGTTTTTTCCCGGCTGCCAGTTAAGCGCTTCCTCGCCCGGACAGGTCTTTGATATTTACCAACACCTGCAGCAAAGTATCGCCGGCGGCGTGGGACTAATGCTGGGCTGCTGCGGCGCTCCCGCCGACTGGGCCGGACGCAAGGATTTATTCGGTGAAACCCTCGCCGCTATTCAAAAGCAATGGGAGGAGCTGGGCTCACCGCAGGTGATTACCGCCTGTTCGAGCTGTTACCGGATGTTCAAGGATCATGCGCCATCCATGCCGGTCGAATCCTTGTGGACGGTGCTCGACCGGGTTGGTCTGCCAGCCTCGGCCGCCCCGGCCAGTTCCACTCTGGTGGCCATTCACGATGCCTGCACCACCCGGCACGAGAACGAGATCCAGGACAGCGTTCGCCACCTGCTCGGCAAACTTGGCGTCGAGATCTCCGAACTGAAAGACAACCGCAGCCTCACCACCTGCTGCGGCTACGGTGGCCTGATGTCATTGGCCAATCCGGAGGTTGCCGGCAAGGTCGTCCAGCGCCGAATTCACGATAGCGAAGCCGACTACCTGACGTATTGCGCGATGTGCCGCGACAATTTTGCGGCCAAGGGCAAACGTACGTTCCATCTGCTGGACCTGATCTGCGGCAGCAGCAACGGGGATGCGGCCCAGCGCAAAGGCCCCGGATACTCGCAGCGTCACGAAAACCGCGCCCGGTTGAAGAGCCGCGTGCGGCGTGAACTATGGGGAGAAAACGTGGTTGACGAAGCTGATCCCATCCAACTCATCCTCTCGCCGGAAGTACTCCAGATCATGGAAAAGAGAATGGTTCTGGCCGAGGACATCCGTAAGGTGATCGCTCACGCCGAGGCGACGGGCGAAAAGATGGAAGACACCGCCACCGGCCGATTGCTGGCCTCCTACCGCCCGATTGCGGTTACCTACTGGGTAGAGTATTCCGTGCGGGAGACCGGATTCGAGATTCACAACGTGTACAGCCACCGTATGGAAGTCAGCTAGCCATGACCGATAAACAGAAAGCGTCGGATACTCCCAGCCTCGTTTGCCAAAAGTGCCAGCAGCCAATGACGATGGGCAAGGTGGTCGTTTCCTATCTTGGGGCCAAGTTTCCCATCGAACTCTTGCGCTGCCCAAGCTGCGGATTAATCTATGTCCCCGAGTCGCTTGCCACCGGCAAAATGGAGCAAGTGGAGCAATCGCTCGAAGACAAATGACCACCGCCGGTAACAGTGCGTGCCAGCCATGTTACGAGAGCGGCTTGGTCGAAAAGGCTGGGGGCGGCGTGATGCGTCCCGGCGGCCTTGCCCTGACCGCAAGAGCCGTCGATTACTGCGCATTCGCACCCAGCGCAGATCTGGTCGATGTTGGATGCGGTACGGGTATTACGGTTGGGTTCCTGCGGGATACCTACGGCCTGAATGCAATCGGCATCGATCCTTCGACGGTAATTCTGGAGCGTGGGCGGCAGCGAAACCCCGATCTCCCGCTCCTCGAAGGTAGCGGAGAGCAACTGCCCTTGGCTGCCGGAACCATCGATGGCATAGTCGTGGAATGCGCGCTGTCCGTGATGGCCGACAAGCAGAAAGCATTGGCGGAGTTTAATCGCATCCTGGTTCCGGGGGGAAAGCTGATCGTGACCGACTTATACGCTCGCGCCGCAACCGGAACCGGCGCGATGGGTCTGCGGCCAACCTCATGCCTTGCCGGAATGATGACCCGGGAGGATTGGTTCAGTGAACTGGAGGACAGCGGTTTTACCACTGAACTGTGGGAAGATCACACGCCGAAGCTGCCCGAGTTTGTGATCCGCATGATTATGGAGCATGGATCGCTCGAGCCATTCTGGCAGGGTGAGTGTGAGAGCGGTAATCCGCGAATGATCCAAGACGCGGTGAAGGAAGCTCGACCGGGATATTTTTTGCTGGTTGGCAAAAAAATAAGAGAGTTGGCAGAGGGAGATAAGCATGAGTGACGAGTCCTTGCGCATGATGGAGCTGTCGCTGGAAGGCTTTGGCTGCAGCCAGATCACGCTGATTCTAGGACTGGAAGCCCAGGGAAAAAGTAACCCGGATCTGGTGAGGGCCATATCCGGATTGCATGGTGGACTGGGTTTTTCTGGAAAAATTTGTGGGGCTCTGGCGGGTGGCTGCTGCCTGCTGGCACTCTATGCCGGCAGAGGTACGCCTGAAGAAACTGAGGACAGCCGCTTGCCGCGGATGATTCAATCTCTTGTTGAATGGTTCGAAGAGGAATATAAGAGCCGGTATGGAGGCATTGACTGCGCGGTGATTCTGCAGGGTGACGCCCGCAATCAGATTGCGCGGTGCCCCATGATCGTGGCGGAGACTTTCAACAAGGCGAAGGAAATTCTGGCGGCGAATAACATCGACTTCTACCGGGACCCGCATGTGAGTGCATGAAGCAAAATATTACCGCAGTCGTTCTAGCCGGAGGATACTCATCCCGGATGCAGAGGTTTAAGCCGCTACTGCCCTTGAACGGCTCCCCTGTCATTGCGCATGTCGTAACCAATTTCCGCACGGCTGGGATCGAAGACATCACGATTGTTGCCGGCCATAACGCCGAAACCCTGAGGCAAGGGGTGGAGAGCCTGGGCGTACGAGTGGCATTCAATGCGCAGTACGCCGAGGGAATGTATTCGTCGGTGGTGGCTGGAATTCGCTCGCTTGAGGCGGGAGTGGATGGCTGCCTGCTGATCCCCGCCGACATGCCGCTGGTGCGCAGCAGTACGGTGAGGCGCGTCTGCAGCGCCTTTCGCCGCACCGGCGCGAGCGTGGTGTATCCCGTCTTCCAGAAACGGCGCGGACATCCTACATTAATCTCATCCCGCTTGTTCCCCGCGATCCTCTCCGGCGACGGAGTGGGAGGTCTGCGCGCACGGTTGGCCGAACATGACAGCGAATCGCACGAGGAGCGGGTTCCGGACGAAGGAATACTCATCGATCTCGACACCCACGCCGATTACGTGAAGGCGCAGGAGCGCGTCGGCCAGCTCGCGATTCCAACTCTGAATGAGTGTGCAGCCATTCTGGATGAGTTGGCGGTCTTCGAACACATTGTCTGCCACGGCCGAAGGGTGTCCGAGGTCGCCGAAAAGCTTACCGTCCAGTTGAACGATGCCGGCTTGCACCTCAACCTTGCCCTAGTGAAAGCCGCAGCGATTTTGCATGACGTCGCCAAGGGCAAACCGAATCACGCACGGGCAGGAGCGCAAATTCTGGAAGACATTGGGTTCCCCGAGGTGGCACGGGTAGTCGGCTTACACATGGATTGTGACTTCCAAAAGGGCGCGACGTTGGACGAGGCGGCAATCGTCTACTTGGCCGATAAATTCGTCCAAGGCGAGCGCATCGTATCGCTGGCCGTGCGTTTTCAACGGAAGTTCGCCGCCGCCAGGGGTAACGGAACCCTGCCATTCGTCCAAACACGATGGGAGACGGCCAAGCGCATGGTCGCGGCTGTCGAGCACATTCTCGGCACCGATGTACGGCGGATTATTTCGCCGGAAAGCGATGTTCCGGGCACGATGGTGGGTAATGTTCCCACACCCTGAAGTGCTTGCTTCGCAGCGTACGGAAAGCGTGTGCCCGGTATGCCTGCAGCGGATTCCGGCAGAGCGCATCGCGGATGGCGATGACGTGTATCTGGACAAAAACTGCCCGGAGCACGGCTCCTTCCGCACCATCATTTGGCGCGGTCCCCCGTCGTATGAATCGTGGACTGGTCCGGCGAAACTGCCATCTCCGCCGGAGCGGCCCTCCACATCCGTGAGCCAAGGGTGTCCATTCGATTGTGGCTTATGTCCGGAGCACCGTCAGCATACCTGCTGCGTGGTGCTCGAAGTTACGAAGCGCTGCAATCTGAACTGCCCTGTCTGTTTTGCCGAGTCTCGCGCGCAAGCCGCGGATCCGGACATGGCCACGATTGAGAGCTGGTTCAAACGACTGCTTTCGACCGGCGGACCATACAACATCCAGCTTTCTGGCGGCGAACCCACGCTGCGCGATGACCTGCCGGAAATCATTACGCTCGGACGGTCGTTGGGTTTCAGCTTTTTTCAACTGAATACGAATGGCCTGCGGCTTGCCTCCGATATCGCCTATGTGCGGCGATTGAAAGCGGCTGGACTCGGCTGCGTGTTCCTGCAATTTGACGGCACCAACGACGCAATCTACCGCACGATTCGCGGGGCAGCCTTGCTTGCCGACAAGACGAAAGCCATCTCGAACTGCGCCGCCGAACGCCTTGGCGTGGTGCTGGTGCCGACCCTTGTGCCCGGGGTAAATACCGGAGATATCGGCGGAATCATCGACTACGCTCTGGCACGGAGGCCGGCGGTCCGCGGAGTGCATTTTCAGCCCATCAGCTATTTCGGCAGATACCCCAAACCGCCCTGCGATGGCGACCGCATCACCATCCCCGAAGTCATGCACCAGATCGAGCGGCAAACCGAAGGACGAATCAGAGCCGCGGAGTTTCGTCCCCCGGCCGCCGAGAATGCCCATTGCTCTTTTCATGGCAATTTCGTCGTCACCTCCGATGGAACGCTCAAACCGGCGGCCAACCTGAGCGACTCCGGATGCTGTGGACCGGCCGCGCCGGAAACCAAGCCGCTGGTGCAACTGGGCTGCTGCGAATCCGAAGCCGCCGGGGCAGCCTCCCGGAAGGCGCAACAGTATGTAGCTCTCCGTTGGACTCTCCCTGGAGCCGACGCCGCGGGCAGTGCGGCAGAGTGCCCGGAGACCATGCGGGTGGACAGTCTGGATGCGTTCCTTGCGCAGTCCCGGCAGCAATCATTCTGCGTCTCCGGCATGGCCTTTCAGGATGCCTGGAACATTGATTTGGAGCGCTTGCGGGACTGCTTTATTCACGTTGTCGGCGCAGATGAAAGAATCGTGCCTTTTTGCGCCTATAACCTGACTGACGCGCTCGGCAATGCACTCTACCGGAAGTAATCATGGGCGAAAAGGCAATCAAGAGAACTCCGATGGAATCGGCAATCGCCAGCAAGATTGGCTCAGCCGTGGCGAATATCGGTCGCGAGCTCGCAGCATACCAGTTGCTAAAACTGCGTGAAACCATTGCTTACGCGTCTCTGCACAGCCCGTTTTATCGCCACAAGCTGAGCCCGCAAACTCACACCGAGCTGACATCTTTGTCCGATCTGGGGCGCTTTCCGTTGACTACTCCTGAGGAGTTGAGAGATGAGGGTCTGCGCTTTCTCTGCGTCTCCCAGGACGAAATCAGCCGGGTGGTTACCCTGAGCAGCTCTGGTACCACAGGCACTCCGAAGCGCGTCTTCTTCACCGCCGATGACCAGGATCTGGCGGTCGATTTCTTTCAGTGCGGCACCGCGAATCTGGCGGAGAAAGGTGATCGCGTTCTGGTTCTGCTGCCGGGGGAAACACCGGGCAGTGTCGGCGATCTGCTAGCCGCGGGGATCTGCCGTTTCGGAGCCGTGCCGGTCCGCCACGGAATGATTCGCAGCCTGGCCGAGACCCTCCGCCAAGTGACCGCCGAAGGCGTCAGCACGGTCATTGGCATTCCTGTGCAGGTTTTGGCGTTGGCCCGGTACGCGGAAACTAAAGGAATCGCTCTGCGCATCAAGAGCGTGGCGCTGGTCTCTGACCATGTGCCCTCCAGCATTGTTGCCGAACTCAAGCGGTTGTGGCAGTGTGCGGTCTTCGAGCACTACGGTGCCACCGAGATGGGCCTGGGCGGAGGCGTGGATTGCGAAGCTCATGCCGGCTACCATTTGCGTGAAGCGGACTTGTACTTTGAGATCGTCGATCCACGAAGCGGCGAAGTTGTCAGCGAAAACCAGCCCGGCGAAATTGTATTCACGACCCTGACCCGCCGCGGAATGCCGCTGATCCGTTATCGGACGGGCGACCTCTCCAGAATTTTTGCCGCGCGATGCGCGTGTGGTTCGGTGCTGCGCCGGTTGGATCGTATTAAATCGCGAGGAACCGCTATCGTTGTATCGCCTGGCCATCCGGATGGTCTTCTCAACATGGCCATGCTCGACGAAGCGTTGTTCAAGGTGCCGGGACTGATCGATTTCAAAGCCTCGATCCGTCGCCGTGGAGACCGCACCACGTTGACCATTGCAGCCCAGTCGGTCGATGACCCTGCCCACCCCGCGGAGCGAACGATTTCTGAGGCATTGGATAACGTTCCTGCGATATATTTGGCACAAAGCTCTGGGAATCTTCTCATCAATATCGATACTCGATACGGGGTTGACGTGTTAGAACCCCGGGCAGAAAAAAGAATAATCGAAGAACAGGACCGTAATGGAGAACAGGGTTGTCTATCTCATCCGGCACGGCAAAATTCAGCAAGAGGATGATCAGCGCCGCTACATCGGTCAAATCGACCTGCCGCTGGCCGAGGAAGGAATCAAACAGGCGCAGACTTTGCAAAAGAGATTTGAGCGCTCCGACATTGGCGCGATCTTTTGCAGCGACCTGTCGCGTTCCATTAAAACCGCAAGGATCATTGCCGGCTCACGAAGAGTACCGGTGGTGATTCGCCAGGATTTACGCGAAGTCAGCATGGGCGAATGGGAAGGCTGCGCGTTCGGCGATATCGCGCGGCGCTTTCCGGAGGAGTTCAAAGCCCGCGGCAGCGATATCGTTTCCTATCGCGTGCCTGGAGGAGAAAGTTTTGCCGATTGCCACCAGCGGATGGTTGCAGCCCTGGAGGACATCCTGGCATCTTCCTCCGGCAATCTCGTAATCGTCGGCCATGCCGGAGGGATTCGGTTGCTGTTGTGCCATATGCTCGGCATGCCGATCACGAACCTGTTCAGAATCGCGCAGGATTACGGATGCTTGAACGTGATTCAATGCGGCAGTACGGGCTACCAGGTCAAACTGATGAACGGTAGTGGCCGCAGCAATCGCCGTTAGAGAAAGCGAAGATTCATAAGGAAAACCAATGGTTGAGGATAACGAAAGCATTTCGGCGATCCGCGAATATTATGGAATAGTTCTTCAGGGCAAGCGCGATCTGAAAACCAACGCGTGCTGCTGCGCCGAATCGATTCCAGAATTGCACCGCGAAATATTGGCGGAGATCGACGGCGAAGTGCTGGAGAAATTTTACGGCTGCGGTTCTCCCATTCCACCGGCGCTCGCCGGATGCACCGTGCTCGACCTGGGCTGCGGCGCTGGACGAGATGTCTACCTAGTCTCACGCCTGGTAGGGCCGGACGGCTTTGTGATCGGCGTGGATATGACCGACGAGCAACTTGCGGTAGGCCGGCGGCACCAGACTGCACAGGCCAAACGCTTCGGATTCCCGCGCTCCAACGTGGATTTCCGCCAAGGCTATATCGAAGATCTGAGGACGGCGGGCATCGCCGATCATTCCATTGACGTTGTGATCTCCAACTGTGTCATCAACCTGTCGCCGCAAAAAGAGCGGGTGTTCGCCGAGATTTTCCGGGTGCTGAAACCTGGTGGCGAACTGTACTTCTCCGATGTCTTTGCCGGACGCCGCCTTCCAATTGAATTGCAGCACGATCCGCTCCTGCTCGGAGAGTGCATGGGCGGCGCAATGTACATCGAGGATTTCCGGCGGCTCCTGCGAGACATCGGATGCCCTGACTACCGAGTGGTTTCCACGACGCGGATCGCGATTGGGAACCCCGAGGTCGAGGCGCAAGTGGGCATGGTCGATTTCTATTCCATGACGATCCGCGCCTTCCAACTCGGCTCGCTCGAAGACATCTGCGAAGATTACGGTCAGGTTGCTTATTACCTCGGCACCATTCCCGATCATCCGTTCCGCTTTGCGCTCGATGACCATCACACGTTCATCACCGGCAAGCCGATGCTGGTTTGCGGCAATACTGCTGCCATGGTGAGTGACACACGGCTCTCCAGGCATTTCAAAGTAACGGGCGATAGGTCGGTGCACTACGGCCCGTTCGACTGCAAACCGGCAACCGGCACTCAGGCCGCCAGCGCCTGTGGCTCCTGCTGCTAAACCCAAATCGTGGAAGATTTCGCCTTTTACCGGGAGAGAAAAATATGACAATCGCAAATGAAACACTGACCGTTGATTCCGCATTCACTGACGAATACGTCCACGATGCACGGGAAATCGTAGCCGAATATAACTTTCGCGTTGGAGAACTCTCCACCCTCATCCGTATCCGGATCTCGCGGCGAATCGCGCAGCGTGACTTTGTTTTCGAGCAGAGCCATTTCATCAAGACGCCGGCGCAGTACACGGCATACGCTGCCAGCCAGCCCTTTGCCGGTGATCAAGCCAAGGCAACGTCTGACGCGGTTCGCTCGCTTACAAGCTTCTACGAATCGGCGATGAAGCGCGGACACAAACCGTCAGAAAGCTGGTTCGTGGCGAACGAAAGTTTCTGACGTCGATGTCGTTGAGCTGAAACTGGGCACCAAGCCCGGAAAGGTCATTATGGATGAGAATGCACCAAGGGTGGCCGGACAATTACGCGCCCTCGCCCCGGAGATTCAGCGCGCCATCTTAGCCAAAGCGTTTGCCTTTACCGCCTCCCGTCTCGGCGGGGTGGCAGCGGAAGTTTCCGAACTCCTCAACGCGATCCAGACCCACGGAAAGCTGTCGCCGGAGCAAGCGGCTAAAGCGACCGCCTTCGCCGCCGAAGCCGATAAACGATCTTTCCAGCTGGAGGAAGCGGACGCGCCTCGGTCGGAATGGCTGAAGCCATTATCCGAGGCCCGTCTCGCCACGGCTATCGCGATGGCGTTTGGACCCCACCCGGAAACCGCTTCCGGCGCGTACTATGAATTGCTCAGATCGCTGGACCATGGAGCAGGAATCGAGCGGCTGATCGAAGCTGAAATCAGCGCCTTGAAATGATGCTCCGCGGCTGGCCTTACCTGCTGCGAAGCAAAAGGCAGGAATGCGTCTTGATGATGACCCAGACCTGGCGTTCGGCATGCAACTGTAAAGATGTTTCCGCCGCCGGTGTCAGATGAACTTCAAAGAGTACACCGCAATCAACTTGCGCGACGACCGTGATATCGCGACGGGTCAGCGCGACCAGCCGTCCGCTCAGCACGTTCCGGGCACTGATATCCTTCGGGGCCGACGTCGCCAAAATGATATCGCCAGCCCGGATGCCGATCCGCACCCGGGCTCCCGGCTTGACCGTCGCCAGCGGTACCTCCAGATGCAACTGACCTTCGCAGACCGCACCCGATAGCTCGCAGGTCATGGTTCCCTGGCTCTCGTGGAGTGCGAGCACGACTCCGTCAAACAGATTCTCAACCCCGGTAAGCTCTGCGATGGCCTCCTGCCGGGGCGCTTGCAGAACCTCGTAGGGTGAGCCCTGCGCCAGCAGTTTGCCGGCCTCGAAGACCATAACCCGTTCGCTGAGCGCAAAGACCTCCTCGCGCGCATGGGTAACGTACATCATAGGAATCCGGTGCTCGTCGTTCCAGGCGCGAAGATCGTCGATCAACCGCGAGCGCGTCGGCGCATCCAGCCCTGAGAGCGGCTCATCCAGCAGCAGGATAGACGGATTCATTACCAACGAGCGAGCCAGCGCCACCCGCTGACGCTGCCCACCGGAAATCTCCCGTGGCTTGCGGTCGCGCAAATCCGCAATGCGAAAGCCTTCCAGTATCGCCTGAGAGCGCTCGCGCCGGGTGCGAACGGGTAAACGAAATAGTCCATATTCAACGTTGGCCCCGACGCTGAGGTGAGGAAACAAGGCCAGATCCTGAAACACGTACCCGGCGTTACGCTGCTCCGCGGGAATGTCGATCCGCCGTTCCGAGTCGAAGAGCACGCGATCGCCGATGGCGATGCGCCCGCTATCCGGCCTAGATAATCCGGCAAGGCAATTGAGCAGCGTTGTCTTTCCCGAACCGGATGCACCAAACAGGATGGTGATCCCAGCGGGAGCGGTAAATTCACTGTCGAGCGTGAACTCGCCTAACGATTTTCGAATGGCGACCGCGAGTGACGCACTGGGGCCTGCATCCTTTTCCATAAAGTTTGTCGTCACGATTGCCATGGATAATAACCGCTGCTCATTTGAACAGAGATACCAGCGAAGCTTTGCGATTCAATGCAAATACCGTCGACAGGGTCAGGAATGAGATCGCCATTAGCAGCAGCGCCGTCTGGTTCGCCGCAGCGTAGTCGCCGGACTGAGTGAAATCGTATATCTGGATGGAAACCGTTGTGGTCACGCCCGGAATGTTGCCGCCAATCATCAGCACCACACCGAACTCGCCGAGGGTGTGAGCGAAGGTCAGAACCATACCAGTCACAATTCCCGGCAGCGAAAGCGGCAGCACAATGCGCAGGAAGGTTTTGAATCGGGAGACGCCAAGGATGACCGAAGCGGAGATTAATCTGGTATCCACTGCCGCAAAGGACGCCGCGAAGGGCTGTACGGCAAATGGCAAGCTGAAGAGGATGGAACCGATAACCAAACCCTCGAAGGTAAAGGCCAGAGTGTGTCCGGTAATCGACTGCCACCAGCGGCCAAGCGGACTGCGTGAACCCAGCGCAACCAGCAGGAAGTAGCCCAGCACGGTGGGCGGCAGCACCAGGGGCATTGCCACCAGCGCCTCCACCAGGAACTTCCAGCGCCAGCGCGAGTAGGTGATCCAGTAGGCGATCGGCATCCCAATGATCAAAAGCACGCCGGCGACGATCATCGCCAGGCGCAATGTCAGGAGGAGCGGATTCCAGTCCATGGCCCAATCTTTCTATAGAGAGTTCAGTATGAGATAGTTCAGTATGTCTTACACAATTCGCACTTGTATTGTATCAATGAACTAAGGTCCTGTATAAATGACAACCGGGACCAATTTCTTCGCATCGCACGTGTTCAGAGCCTGCGGAGCTGGACTGCACTTCTAATAATAAAGGAGCTCATGTGAAATTCCGCCTAGCCGGACTATTCTTGCTGTTTGCTTCTATCGCCTGCACTGCCCAGGAGATCACGGTCGCCGCCGCCGCCGACCTCAACTACGCACTCAGGGAGATTGCTCAGAAGTTTGAGTCGCAAACCGGCAAGAAGGTGCAGATCACCTTCGGTTCCTCGGGCAACTTCTTCACCGGAATTCAGAATGGCGCACCCTATGATGTCTTTTTTTCCGCCGACATCGCCTACCCGAGAAAGCTTGAGGCGGCGGGTCTAACCGTGCCCGGCACGCTCTACGAATACGCCGTCGGCAGGATTGTGCTGTGGGTGCCGAACGAGTCGAAATTGAACCTGACACGCGGACTCGCGATCCTGACCGATCCATCGGTCAGAAAGATTGCCATTGCGAATCCACAGCACGCGCCCTACGGACGGGCCGCGGTAGCAGCGTTGCAGTCCACCAAGCTTTATGACCGAGTGTCGCCCAAGTTTGTACTGGGAGAAAACATCTCCCAGACAGCTCAATTCGTCCAGTCGGGCAACGCCGACATCGGAATCATCGCGCTTTCGCTTGCCAAGGGACCGGCGATGAGTAGCGTCGGCCGGTACTACATAATCCCCGCTGACACCTATCCGCCCATCGAGCAGGCCGCCGTCGTTCTGAAGTCCGCCAAGGACCAAGCGGCATCTCGCCAGTTCCTCGACTTCGTCAAATCACGTACCGGGTCTGAAGTGCTAGCCCGCTATGGATTCGGCGACGAAGCGGTTGCAAAAAAGTAAGGCAATCGGTTCGCAGGCGTTACATCCTGAACCTGTCGGCGCGTTCGCTTCTTCTCGCCGGTGAGAGACAAGGCACAAGTCTCTCACCGATTCTCGTCCGACCGTAAACTGCCATCCATCTCTCCCGTCAGGGAGATTTCCTGTATCAATTCCATAAACCTGTCCGTTAAAATCGATTTCCGGCCCCCGATTAGGATCAACCTGCATGCCCGGTAACGAGGAACGAACTCAGCGAGAGCAGATGGCAGACATTCGCGAGCGTGGTTTTTCTGACCGCGCCCCGTTCGATAAAGCTACGAGCTGGATAGACGCCCACGGCGCCAAGCTGCTGGCGGAAGAAATCGCCGTCTCCGAAGCTGCCGGCCGCGTTCTCGCCGAGCCCATCGCAGCGGCCTGCGCGATTCCGCCCGCCGACCGCGCCTCCTCCGACGGCTATGCCGTTCGTTCCGACGACACGGTAGGGGCCGGGGATTACAACCCGCTCGCCCTCGCCCTTTGCGATTGCGACAATGAGTTACCTCCGGCTGCCGCCGCCCCGATCGCGACTGGAGCGTCTCTGCCCCGAGGGGCCGATGCCATTCTGCCCTTCGAATCGGCGCGTGCGAATAACTCCGTCCTCGAGGTCTTCAGCGCGGTCGCTCAGGGCCGGGGAGTCGAACGCAAGGGACAGCAACTCCAGGCAGGCGCAGCGCTTCTCGATCGTGCAAGAACGCTTCTGCCACAGGATATTGGCCTTATCGCCTCGCTCGGAATCGAGCGTGTGCAGGTGATTCGTCGTCCCCGCGTCCGGCTGATCGTCAGCCGTCCCAAATCTTCTGGCAAACTCGGTCCGCTGGAGGATGCCAACAGCCCCATGCTGAGCGCGCTGGTGGCCCGAGACGGTGGAATCGTCGAGTCGATGATCCTGGGTACAGGCCAGCGTGCCGCGATTACCCAGGCACTGGCCGCTCCCGGAGCGGATTTGATTCTCGTCGCTGGCCGCACCGGAACCGGCTGGGACGACGAAGCCCCGCTGGCCGTTGCTGAATCCGGCGAGCTGGCAATTCACGGCATCGCTCTCCGGCCGGGTGGCTCTGCCGGAATGGGCATGGTAGGTACCGCGCCGGTGCTTCTACTGCCGGGCGATCCGCTCGACTGCTTTTGCGCTTATGAGGTGCTCGCAGGCCGAATGGTCCGGCGGCTGGCTGGCCGCAGCCCTGAGCTCCCTTATGCGGTGCGGGAGGCCGAGGTCGGACGCAAGATCGTCTCCGCCATCGGTATTGTCGACCTCTACCGGGTCTCTCTGGTCAACGGACGCGCCGAAGCCATCGGGTCGGCGGAATCCGGCGGTCTCGCGTCGACTCTCCGGGCTGACGGCTTCGTGATCGTGCCGGCTCCTCTTGAGGGATATGCCCCCGGAGTCCGCATTCCCGTACACATTTACAGAACCGCTGGTACCGACTAAATACGACAAGTGGAATGCTCGCAGTGGGGTTGAGGAGTTCAGCATGGCAACCGGAGAGTTGATAAAAGCAACGCTGCTCAGGGCGGCAAAACAGCGGCAGTTCCTTGAAGTGATCGACCGCGACGAGGCGGAAATGCGCTTCCGCCGCCACCTCCGTTTAGCGCCGCTCGGTGAGGAAACCATCCCCTTGTCGCAGGCTCTGGGACGCGTCCTGGCCCAGGACATTCTCGCCAATGTCGATGTCCCTGGCTTCGACCGGTCGAGCGTCGACGGATTTGCCGTGCGTGCCGCCGATACTGCTGGGGCCTCCGACGATCTGCCGCGCTTGCTGCGGCTCAATTCTGAAATCCTGACCCCCGGTGTGCAGCCGAAAGTTGCCGTCGTCGACGGTACTGCCACCATCGTTGCCACCGGAGGAATGGTGCCGCGCGGAGCCGACGCCGTCCTCATGATTGAATATACCGACGTGCGCGACGAGGGCGGCGAATTGCTCATCGAAGTGCATCGTCCGGTAGCGCCCGGGGAAGCCGTAGCCGCCGCCGGTGGAGACATCGCGCGCGGCGAAACCGTGCTGCGCGTGGGACAAGTGCTGACTTCGCGGGAGATTGGCTCGCTGGCGGCCATCGGCATGGCGGAGATTTCCGTATGGCGCAAGCCGCGCGTCGCCATCTTCTCCACCGGAGACGAACTGGTCGCTCCCGGTCAGCCTGCCCGTGCTGGATCTGTCTTCGACTCCAACGGCGCAATCCTGGCCGCCGCGGTGGAGGAGTTGGGCGGCGTTCCAGTTCCGCTCGGCATCGGCCGCGACAACGAAGAAACCCTGTCGGCCCTCCTCCGCCAAGGGCTGGAAAGCGACATGGTATTGCTCTCCGGCGGAACTTCCAAGGGCGCTGGCGATCTGGCTTATCAGGTGGTGAGCCACCTTTCCAACCCCGGCATTCTGGTGCACGGAGTCGCCCTCAAACCCGGCAAGCCAATCTGCCTGGCGGTCACGGACGGCAAGCCTGTGGTCATTCTGCCGGGTTTCCCCACCTCCGCGATCTTTACTTTTCACGAATTCGTCGCGCCGGTGATCCGTGCCTTTGCCGGGCTGCCCGCCGAGCGCCGTGAAACCGTGCCGGCAACTCTACCGATGCGCATTGGCTCCGACCGTGGACGAACCGAATACGTCATGGTTTCGCTGGTGCAGAACGGAGACGGCGGACTCACCGCTTACCCTACGCCCAAGGGCTCCGGTTCGGTAACCGCGTTCAGTCACGCGGATGGCTTCTTCTCCATCGCCGCGCAGACCGAAACCGTCCCGGCGGGAAGCGGCGTCGATGTTTCCATCATCGGCGCAAAACACAAGATCGCGGATCTGGTCTTCGTGGGCAGCCATTGTGCCGGTTTGGACATGCTGATCGGCCGCCTCACCCGGGAAGGCATTTCCGTAAAAGCGCTCAATGTCGGGAGCACCGGGGGCTTTGTGGCCGCGAAGCGGGGCGAGTGCGACATCGCGGGAGTTCATCTGATGGAGCCTTCCAGCGGCGAGTACAATCGGCCATTCTTGACCGAAGACCTTGTCCTCATCCCCGGCTATGGCCGCCTGCAAGGAATCCTTTTCCGTCCGGGCGACAAGCGTTTCGAGGGCCGCTCCGCCGAAGCGGCGGTCGCCGAAGTCCTAAAGGATCCTACCTGCCTGATGATTAATCGCAACGCCGGAAGCGGAACCCGGATTCTGATCGACCGCCTGCTTGAGGGAGACCGTCCCGCCGGTTATGCCAACCAGGCGAAGACCCATAATGCCGTTGCCGCCGCCATCGTGCAGGAACGGGCCGACTGGGGCGTAGCCATCGTGACCGTGGCCCGGCAATACGGTCTCGGCTTCCTTCCGCTGCAGGCCGAACAGTATGACTTTGTGGTGCCGAAGAATCGTCTCGCCCGGCCGCCTGTCCAGCGCTTCGCAGAACTCCTGAGGGAGCCGTCGGTTAGAGCTTCATTGGAGCAGCTCGGCTTCACCCCCGCGGAAGATCCCGGCCGTCGCTGAGTCGCTATCGGTTCAGCTTGCTTTGCGACGCGCCGCCTGGGTCTTCTTGTCCTGCTTTTGGTCTTCGTGCGCGATCAGCAAGGCTTCCACCTGCCGTAGTAGATCTTCCGTCCCTACGGGCTTCACCAGCAGTGACTGTGCCCCGGCGGCACGCCAGTCGCTGCCCAGCGCCGGGTAGGCGGTCAAGATGGCAGTCGCCGGATCATATTCCTGAAGCCTCGCCGCCCGAAGAACGTCGTATCCCGCCCTGTCCGTCTCCATCTTCATGTCGGTGATGACCATGTGATACGGGCCATCCGCAAGTTTCGCAATACCCTCACGGGCTGATCCGGCAGTGTCTACATCAAAATCATGCATTTCGAGAATTGCCTTCAACGTGAGCAGGATTCTAATCTCGTCATCGACCAACAATATGCGCCGCTTCATGCTTCCCTCCCAACGATCCGCCGCAACTGGCGCGGCTGCGTTTCAACCTCGCGTTGAGTGTTCGTACTTAATCGCAACCTTGCTGTCACCTGCCGGCAAAGACAAAGTTTTGCTGCTGCCTGACATCGTCTTGGAGGCTTGGATGTCGAACTTTACGTCGCGGATTTCTCCTAAATGCGGCTCAGGCCGGGTGCCCACAGGACAACCGGTCGATCCCAGAACTGCATCTCACTTGCAACAAGTAATTCACGCCTCTCAACTAGCAGCCGCGATTCTATGAACAACCGGCACAATCGACATATTCCCCACTCCATCAATCGCGAAGAAGACGCCCGTCGGCTGTTGGAGAGCAGCTTCGATGGAATCTGGGCCATCGACTCCGAACTGCGCACCAGCTTCGTGAATACTCGCATGGCTGAGATGCTCGGCTACTCTCCGCAGGAGATGCTCGGCCGCAGTCTATATGATTTTCTCTTTCCCGAGGATATTCCGGCAGAACGGGATGCGATTAACCGGCGAAGGAGCGGGGTCGCCGAGGAATTTGAACTCAGGTATCGCCGCAAGGATGGTTCCGCGCTCTGGGCGCGGATTGCCACTGCACCGATCCTCGCCGCTGATGGAACCTTCCAGGGAGCAGTCGCGATTCACAGCGACACCGCGCGCCGCCAGCACATGGAACATGCGCTCCGGGATCGCGAGCGGGAATTGCGCGAGGCAGAGCGCCTTGCGGGCATCGGAAGTTGGCAGTGGATTTCCGACACCGATACCGTCGTCTGGTCCGAGGGGCTTTACCGTATCGCAGGTCGCGAGGCAGATTTGCGCCCTATTCGCTACCGCGAGTATCCCCGGCTATTCACTCCCGGAAGTTGGTCGCGGTTGGATGTCGCGGTCCAGCAGGCGCGCTCCGACGGTGCCCCGTTCGAACTCGACCTGGAATTGCTCCGCCCCGATGGCAGCACCCGCTGGGTTATCGCCCGGGCCGAAACCTTGCACGACCACGACGGCGACATCGTCGGTTTGCGCGGCACGGTGCAAGACATCACCGAGCGCAAGCACGCCGAGGCAGCAACATCGCACCTCGCCGCGATCGTTGAATCCTCTGACGACGCGATTGTTTCGAAAGATCTCAGCGGCATCATTAAAAGCTGGAACACGGCCGCCACACGGATGTTTGGCTACGCTCCTGAGGAGGTCATCGGCCGCTCCATTTTGGTTTTGATTCCCCCTGAACTGTATGCCGAAGAGGAGACGATTCTCAGGCGGTTACGCGCCGGAGAGCGCATCGATCACTTCGAAACCGAGCGGCTCCGCAAGGACGGCCAGCGGCTTCAAGTGTCCGTCACAATTTCGCCGGTTAGGGATTCGAAGGGAAAAATTATCGGCGCCTCCAAGATCGCCCGCGACATTCGCGACCGTAAACGTGCCGAACAGGCGCTGCTCACCAGCGAGAAGCTGGCAACCGCCGGCCGTCTGGCCGCCACCGTGGCGCATGAGATCAACAATCCCCTGGAGTCAGTCATTAACCTGGTGTATCTCGCCAAGCGCGCCGAAACCGATGCCGTGATTCAGACCTACCTCGTCACGGCCGAGGAGGAGTTGAATCGCATCGCCCATCTCGCCAAACAAACCCTCGGCTTTTATCGCGAGCGGTCGGAGAAGACCCGGGTGCATGTTGGCGACCTCCTGCGTCAGTTGGTCGCGGTCTTTTCGTCGCGGGCACAGAACAAGGGATTGCGTATCGACCTTAAAATAGTAAGCAATGCAGAGATTGTGGTGGACTGTACCGAGTTCCGGCAACTGTTCGCCAATCTAATCAGCAATGCCATCGACGCGTGCGAACGCGGAGGCCTTATCCGGGTGCGCGCCGCAGTCACGGGAAGCGCCCCGGGGTCGACTGAAGGATTGCGCGTTACGGTGGCCGACAACGGTTCGGGAATCAAACCTGCCGACCGGCCGCACATCTTCGATGCATTCTTCACTACCAAGCAGGATGTCGGAACCGGGCTCGGACTCTGGATATGCAAACAGATCGCGGAAAAGTCCGGCGGCACGATCCGCGTCCGTAGTGTTGCCGAGCCAGGGCGAAGTTGGACCGCGGTATCGGTATTCTTGCCCGTGACGGTCTCAGTGCGTCCACCCGGCGTGCTCCGGTCACTCAAAAAAGTTGTGTAGTCACCCTCTCGGAAACATTCGCTGGCTCGCTTTCAGTGACCCACCCCGATCGCCCCTAACGCCTGCCTGACCCTGGAGGTGCTTTCGGCGCGCGGAGATTTCGCCGGAGCCTTAGGCCCAACCGCCAGAGGGCGCAGAACGATGATCAGGAGCACGAAACCTAAGAAGCCCAACATGCTGGTTAGACGAGCAGCATACGAGAACGTTATCAGGCGCACAGAAGAAAGTTGCTGAGGTTGGCTGGAACCTCGTATCCTGGCTGCGGTAATCGGAACGCGGGAGGTGTATCCGCCGGGCATTTTCCCGGCGAAGATAACGACGGACTCACCAGTCCTCAAAGTGCTCTGCCAGCACGAAAGTCGCCCGCGTTTCAAATGTTCAACTCTGGGACTCTCTCATCCGGCGGGCTTCGTAGGCCTTTAGGTTCGCATAGACCACGCGCAGCAGTGGGCTGGCGAGTGCCTGCCCCTCCCCTCGGCGCAATAGATCGCCAATCATGTGTTCGGCTTCAATCGGTGCGTGGCGCTCCATGTCACGAAACATCGATGCCACCAGCGGCGAGTTCGCCGCCGTCAGCACGGCGCGACTCTGCTGCATAGAGGCCGCACGGGGCGGGAAGCCCTCGCCTGCCGCGATTGCGGCACACTCGTCCAGCAGGGTCGCGGCAAGGTCGGCGGCGCCCGCCGTCACGATGTCGCCGATGCTGGCGCGCATCAGGCAGGTAATTCCCGCGCAGGCCGCGATGAACACCCACTTCTCCCACATCTCCTGCAGAATTATTTCGCTCAGGTGCGACTCGAAGCGGGCGCCGGCAAACGCCGCTTCAATGGCCTCGGCCCGCGCGCTGCGTGAACCATCGCGCTCGCCGAAGACAAGGCTGTCGAGCCGGTTGAGGTGCAGCACCCGGCCGCCCGGTGCGAGCACGCTCGAAATCATGCACAGTCCGCCAAGCACCCGTGCCGCCCCAAAGCGCTGGTCGAGAACATCCAGATGCCTCATCCCGTTCAGCAACGGGAGGATCGCCGTGCTGGCTCTCACAGCGGGCGCAAACGAAGTGATCGCGCTCTCCAGGTCATAGGCCTTGCAGCTCAGCATGATGAGATCGAAGCTGGCGTGGAGATCTTCCGCCAGAACCGTGGGCGGTTGCGGAATCCTCACATCGCCGTTGGGGCTCTGCACTTCCAGCCCCGAGTTCGCCAATTCCGCAGCGCGCCGGGGACGCACCAGGAAGGTCACATCCTGCTTCGCCTCCAGTAATCGGCCGCCGAAATAGCCGCCGATAGCTCCCGCCCCGACCACGAGAATGCGCATCTCCACTCCTTGCGTCCCAGCCAAACTTTTATGATGGCCCGCAAATCAGTAAAGTTTCATCCTTCACCGCAGGCCCAATCAGCTAGACCTGCACGTGAAACAATTTGTCCAGCACAAAGAGCATGGCAACTCCGACGAACAGCAGCAGCGGCATGCGGATGCCACGTTCGCGATTGACTTCCGGCACAATGTCGGAGGCGGCGACATAGATTGTGACTCCGGCGGAGACGGGCAGGCCGATGGCTACGCCGTGCCGAATCACCACCATCGTGAGCACCCCCAGCAGAGTTCCGAAGCCGAGCACGATCGACGCGCCAAAGGCCTTTGCAGCGCTGCGTCCGCCCGCCAGCATCACCGACGAAACCGTGAAGCCCTCGGGAATCTTATGCAGGAAGATCGCCAGGAAGACGATCCATCCCAGCCAGTTTGAGACCATGAAGCCGGACGCGATTGCGATGCCATCAAAAAACGCATGAATCGCCAACCCGAGCAGCACGGTCGTGCTCCGGTGATGATCCACAAACTCGTCATGGTGCGTTTCCTCACCAAAATGGAAATGGCCGGTCACCACGTGCTCGCAGAAGTGAATGATCAGATAACCGAGCAGCACCAGGAAGCCCGCGTGCTCTCCGCCTTCCATGGTGACGCTGGCGGGCACCATCTCGGTGATCGACGTGGCGAGCATAAAGCCCGCGCCCAGGGCCATGAAGTACTTGAGATAGCGCTGCTCCCACTCGCGACGGGCCAGCAGCGCACCACCGGCGATATTGGCCGCTCCGGCGGTAAAGCCGAGAAGAACGCTCAGTGTGATCGGAGTCATCACTTAGCCGCTGTGCCGGATGTGGAGAATGTCGCCGTCCTGCACGATGTATTCCTTGCCCTCCAGCCGCAACTTACCGGCAGCCCGCGCGGCCGCCTCTGAGCCGAGTTCGAGCAACGCATCCCAGCGAATCGTCTCGGCGCGGATGAAGTGCTTCTGCAGATCGGTGTGAATCGCTCCGGCGGCGTCCTGCGCCCGGGTGTTCTTTTCGATGGTCCAGGCACGGCACTCGTCTTCGCCCACGGTGAAAAACGAGATCAGTCCGAGTAGTTCGTAGCTCTTGCGGATGAGCCGCGTCAGGCCGCTCTCGGTCAGTCCATAGCTGCCTAAAAATTCGGCGGCTTCTTCGTCGCTCATGTCCGCCAGTTCCGCTTCCACCTTGCCGCAGATCGCGCTAACGCCCGTGTTCGGCTTGTTAGCGTAGGCGGTGAGGCCATACTTTTCCACCGCTGCATCCAGGTCGACGCCCAGCGTCGTGCTCTCGCTGATGTTGAGAACGTAGAGGATCGGCTTCTCCGAGAGGAACATGAAGCCGCGAATGACCTTTTTCTCCTCCTTCGTCATCTCCATCTCGCGCAGCGGGCGTTCGCTTTCCAGGAAAATTTTAGTGCGCTGCAGCAGTTCATTTTCCTTTTCCAGCTCAGGAGTTTTCTTCTTGAGCAGATCCTTCTTCATGCGCTCCAGACGTGCTTCCACTTGTCCAAGGTCGCTCACCATCAAGTCGAACTCGACGTTGGAAATATCGCGGATCGCATCCAGCGTACCGCCAACGTGCGGAATGGAGTCGTCTTCAAAGACGCGCAGTACATGCACCAGCGCATCCACTCCGCGCAGGTTCGCCAGATATGCGGTCTCCTTCAGCGCCTCCTGCCCAATCGCGCCCACATCGGCGTACTCCACCTGAGCATGCACGAGTTTGCGCGGGTTGCATTGCGCTGCGAGCCGGTCCAGACGATCGTCGGGAACCGTGGCGATACCGATGTGCGCCTCGCGCGGATTAGAGCTGCGGTTAGAAATATCCGCTCGGGTAAGGATCTTGAACAGAGAGGTTTTGCCCACCTGCGGCAGGCCAATAATTCCAGTCTTCATATTGATATTTATCGATTCCGTTTCACGCATCAGCGCCGGACTATTCCCGGCATAGACTCGCGCGACTACGACATGTCCTCATCCATGATAAACGAGAGCAGCGATTGAGGAGCGCAGGTGAGAAAAACCCGGTACCGGATCGTCGCAGTCCAGGATAGTGCCAAGGCATTGCCCCCTAGCTCCGGTAATATCGTCGCTCGCTCGACTCCTGCTCCCGCACAACCAGATAGAGCAGCACCAGGCCGCAGAAGAACACCGATCCTTCCAGCCGCTCGGACCAGACATGCAAACGATTGAACTCGACCCGCCGTGTATCCTGCGGGGGAATCACGTCGATCACACCCATCTCGGTTTTCAGATTATTCATGCGGCGCTCAATTCCAAAGTGCGCGGTCAGCGTGATTGCCATCATCAGCACCAGCAGAAGATCGCGGCCATGAAACGGCGATGGCCCTCCTTCGATCATCGCCAGCAGAACCGAACACAGTAGAAAAATCAACCCGCAGACAATCCCGATCCAGTGCAAATTAGCCAGTGAACGGCTGACCACCATTCCAGCAAGGGTGCGCGACGGCAGCACGGCAAACGCCGTCGGCGCCACCACGGCTGCAAAATAAAAGATCGAACCGATCCACAGAGCGAGCACAAGCATCTTGATGAAGCGCAGAATCGACAAAATCGGACCTCCTGAAAACGGCAGGATTGCTATACAGGTACCGGCACGCTCTCCACAACTTCCCGCAGGATCTGCTCGGACTGCTCGGCGCGCTTGAGCGTGGAGGTGTAGCGCGCGCTGATCACCAGCCGGTGCGCAAACGTCGGCACCGTCAGTTTCTTGAAGTCATCTGGAATACAATAGTTCCGGCCTTCGAGGAATGCCATGGCCTGCGCCGCGTGATAGAGCATCAACGATCCGCGGGGCGAAACTCCGAGTGAGAGTTGCTCGTGCTGCCGCGTGCGCTCCACAATGGCCAGCGAGTAGTCGATCAGCGAATCCTCCACCCGCACGGTGGAAACCTCATTCTGCAGCGCGATGACATCCTCGGCGTTGAGCACTGGGCGAATATCTTCCAGCACTGCCGCCCCCGCCTGACCGCGTAAAATCTCGCGTTCGCTGCCCGGCTCCGGATATCCCATGCGGGCGCGAATCAGAAAGCGGTCGAGTTGCGACTCCGGCAAAGGATAGGTGCCGTGGTGCTCCACTGGATTTTGCGTGGCAATCACCAGAAATGGATTGGGCAGCGGATGCGGATGACCATCTACCGTGACCTGGCGTTCGTTCATCGCCTCCAGCAGCGCCGACTGAGTCTTCGGCGTTGTGCGGTTGATCTCGTCGGCCAGCAGAATATTGGTAAAGATCGGCCCGCGCTTGAACTCGAAGCGCTCCTCCACCGTAGAGTACACGGAGATGCCGAGCACGTCGCTGGGCAGCATGTCACTGGTAAACTGCACCCGCCGGAAGTCGCAGTCGATAGCGCGCGCCAGCGCATGAGCCAGCGTGGTTTTGCCAACTCCCGGAACGCCTTCGATGAGCAGGTGTCCGCGAGCAAGAATGGCCACCAGGGCCAGCCGCACCACGTCGTCCTTGCCACGGATGATCGAGCGCAGGGCGCGCTCCAGTTCAGCAGCGTGTTGAAGGGTCGAGCCCGGTGCTTGCGACATTAGGTTGATTGTATCCGCTGCGCCCCGCGAGACAAAGCTCAAAACCCGGCTGCCGATCGCACCTCAGTAACTGCCCGGACGCATCCCGGTTAGCCGCGCAATGCGCTCGGCCGTCGGCGGATGGGTAGAGAACAGGTTGCCGAAGCTGATGCCGCCAAGCAGCGGTTGAATAATATACATGTGCGCCGTCGCCGGCGACGCTTGCATCGGAACCCGCACCGCGTACGTCTCCATCTTGCGCAGCGCGCTGGCCAACGCCCCAGGATTGCCCGTAAAGCGCGCGCCGGTTGCGTCCGCCTGATATTCGCGCGAGCGCGAAACCGCCATCTGGATGAGCATCGCCGCAATCGGAGCCAGGATCATCATGGCAATCGCGGAAATCACGCCGCCTCCGCCATCGCGGTCCCGGTCGCGTCCGCCACCGCCGCCGAACATCGCCGCCCATCCCGCCATGCGCGCCAGGATGGTGACAGCTCCAGCGAAGGTCGCGGCAATTGAGCTGATGAGAATGTCGCGATTGCGGACATGTCCCAGCTCGTGTGCCAGTACCCCTTCCAGTTCGTCGTCATTCAGCAGATCGAGAATGCCCGCGGTCACCGCGACCGACGCATGACTCGGATTTCTCCCGGTGGCAAACGCATTGGGCGAACCGGTAGGAATAACGAAAATTTTCGGCATCGGCAAGCCGGTCTTAGCGCACAACCGCTCCACAATCTGATACACCCGGGGCAGTTCCTCGCGCGTCACCGGCTTCGCGCCGCTGGACATGATCGCCAGTTTGTCGCTGAAGAAGTAAGAGAAGAAATTCATCGCCCCGGCGATGAAAAAGGCCATCACCGCACCATTGCGGCCGCCTAGCGCCTGTCCGACCAGTACCAGAAAGACGGTCATCGCCGTCAACAAGAATGCGGTTTTCAGATTATTTCCCATGGCTATCTATGTAGATGCTAAACCACGGCGGCTGGTCGCGCCAATCAGCTTTGGTCCACAGCTCTGGCGAGCCGCGCAGAAGGAACAATCAGCAGTCAAAGATAAGCGAATCAAAGATAAGCAGCGGTCTCACGCAATGTGATCCCGCGCCCAACTAGGCTCTTCCCTCTTCGTCTCGGTACCATAGTCGGTGAACCCTGCGGCCAGGGTTTCCGCCACCGCGGTAGCCTCAAAAAAGCGTGCCTGCGGGTCGTCTCCAAAACCCATCAAGCGAGGAATGGTAGCGCTGATTCCGGCAAGGCCAACGTCGATTTTGCCATGAGTTTCAAAGTTGACCGCCCGAACCACTCCGCCCGGATAATCGGTGAACAGCGTATTGAGCATCACTCCGGCCCCACATAGAAGCGCGCTCACCGAGGCACTCTTGTGGCGACTCCAGAACATCGCGCCCGCGCTAAAGAAGAGTGCGGCAATCGAATAATCAATAATGCAATGTGCCCCAGGGCCGAGCACCTTCGGCAGACGGTTGGAAAAAGCGGTCACACTCTTCTGCAGCAAGGCCATGGCAGACATATCCTCCGTAAATCAAGATGCAAGGAGAGGATGCGACGTTGCGGTAACCCTCTTGACTATCCAGAGTTGATATGACCGCCTTGGTCGATATTTGTGAAATAAATATGCTTTTGTTTGTTTGTTTTTGAGAGTTGCCATCCTGGACGACGTGAAAGATCCCAGCACCGCCCAATCTCCCCGTGCCGTCTCAAGCTTTTCAACCACCAATCGATCCTTCTTTTTGTCCTGCCCCGGTTTCTCTCGCGAAAATAAGTGGACCGCCCGAAGGCGGCCCAGCATTGCAAAACGCGATTCGCAACTAGCCCTGGCTTCTCGCCAGCGCACGCTTCAAGGTCTGCTCCAGAGCAGCGCGCGCCGAATCATACTCCTCCGGTGTAAGCTTTCCCTGCTGGCGTTCAATCTCCAACTGGAACAGTTCTTCCTTCAGCGCCGCCAGTAAAAGATTGCTCGGAGCTGGCTGCTGCGCACCGTCGTATACCGGTGGCGTGGCGCTAACCGGCGTTGCGTTTCGCGGTGTAGGCTGCAGCGCAACCGCCGACGAAGCTGGTACGACCGGCCCATTCTCCGCCTCTTCCTGCTTCGTGCGCTCATGAGTCCAAATGCCGCCGCCAACCAAACACGTGAGCAGCGCTCCGAGAATGTACCAACGATATTTGGCGAGCCCATCCGGCGCGTCAATCGGTTTGCCCAGCCCGCCGCCGGGGCGGTTACTGTCGTCGGTTGCCTGGCCGCCCATGGCTCCTCCGCTGTCACCACCACCAGGCGCTGCCTGGGCCTGCTCATCCCGAATCGTGCCCGTACCGGAGATGGCATAGCTCAAATCCTGACCGGCCTGCGCCCGCAGGCTCACCTGCACATTGCTCCCCGGCTCATTCGTCATCGCCTGGAATAACTTCGCGTCCTTCGGAGCAAAGCTCATCGTGGAAGGAATGACCAGCACGTAATGCTCGAAATTACGCGTCAGTTGCGGAGACAGCGACGCGCTGCCGCTGTACGGAAAATGATAGGCAATCTGGAAGCGAGTCTCGCCGGGCTTCAGCGCAAACGAAAAAGTATAGTGATTCTTCTCCTTCGCCGGCTTCGCCGTGGCGCTGATGGGCTGCCCATTCGGAGCCTGCGCATCGGCGCCTTCAATCTGCGCACCGTCCGGCAACACAAATTCAAACGTCGTCCCGGAAGCCAACGTGCGCGGCGGTTTGCTGTCGTTCTTGATGGCGAACAACTCAACCGCCTGGATCGCCGAACCTTCTGTCTGCATGCGAACCACGTCCGCCGAACCACTGATGCCTTCCACCGAACCGGCAGCGTCATACACGCTTAGATCGATACTTGTCGATCCCGGCGTAAGCATCTTGAAGTAGTTGACGCCGTTCTTCTCGGCCCGCACCAGTCGAGGCCCTTGCGCGGCCGGAGCCGCGAACGTAAAGTGCCCTTGCGCATCCGACTTCGCGGTGGCAATTTCCGCCATGCCTCCCATGGGATCGACCAGTGTAACGGCCACTCCGGCCGCAGGCTTGCCCGTCGTGCCATTGGTCACCACCCCGGCGATGTTGTCGGCGACGGCCGCTCCAGCGCAGAGTAGCAGGAGCAGCAGGATTGAAGCCATATGAGTTCTACGCATCAGGCGATTCCCTCGCGGACCTTGCCGGTTGCCCGCTCAATCTCTTCAATCTCGGCGAGAATGTTCGCTGCCTCCTGCTCCATGGCATCGCGCATGGTGCTGAAATCGGCATCGCTCAGTTTGCCCGCCTTGTATTCGAAATTCAGATCGCGCAGGTTTTCAAAGGTCTGCTCCTTGCGTTCGTAGAGGAACGCAAGCCGCGTCTTCTCCAGCGCATGTTCGGCGCGCGCTGGTTTGAAGATGTAGAAGAACACGGCGACGGTAAGCAGCACGGTGGCAAAGAGCAGAAAACTGTTTCCGGTGCCGTCCGGCTGACTGGCTGGCATTTGCAATATTGCAATCACAGGGTTGACGTCTCCTCGCGGGCGCGGCGCCGGAATTCATCCAGTTCGCCGGGTCCGGAACCTCCCGGGTTCGACGGCGGATTTGGCGTACGGCGCTTCCACGCTCGCACCACCAGAACCACCGCCGTCAATGCGGCGATGAAGATGACAACGGGCATAATCCACGCCACCCGGTTGAAACCCGTAGTGGTGGGTGCCGAGAGCACGGCGGGTCCGTACCTGGCAACAAACCCCGCCAGAATCACGTCGTCCGAGTCGCCCCGATCCATGGCGAGTTTCAGTTCCTTGCGCATCTGCTCGGAGGTCGTGCAGCCTACGTGGTTGCACTCCATCAGCACCTGACCGCAGCCGCACTCGCACATCAGGTTGTGCCCCAGGCGATCAAAGCGCTGGCCCGTGCGATCGCCCGAGGCTCCCATCAACAGCAAAGCACTGGCCAGCAGCAGCCCCAACGCCCAGCGGTGATGCATCTTGAGAACGATCCCCATCAATCAGTTTCTCGCCTCCACCGGCGAAACCTCATCTGCCAGCGCCGAACGAATTCGCTCCTGCGGCGAACGCTTCTTGCGCTTGGCTTGCATGTTCGGCAGCAACGCCACAAGGGTGCCCACCAGGATCAGATGCGCGCCCGCCCAGATCCACCAGACCAGCGGATTCAAGTGCGCCTTGATGATGGGACGGCCGTTCTCCGGATTCTTGCCCGTGTACACCAGGTACAAATCCTCCATCACCGTCGAGCGATTGGCGACGATCGTGGCCGGCTGCCCGCTCGCCTTGTAAAAGCGTTGCTCCGGATACATGGTCGTAATCTGCTTGCCATTCTTGTAGATGTCGAGAATGGCCCATTCGCTGGAATAATTCGGCTGATCGTTCTGCGTGTAAGACCGGCATACCAGCGTGTAGGGACCGATCGCCATCTTGTCGCCGAAGCCCAGCTCCTGCTCGGTGTTCTGATAGAAGGCCACCCCGGCAAAGCCGATCATCGTCACGATCACCCCGAGGTGCACGATGTAGCCGCCGTAACGCCGTGTGTTGCGCCGCGTCAGCAGATACATTCCGTGAAAGATGTTGCTGTGATGATGGCGCGAAATCACCAGCCCGCCGCGAATGAACTCGCTGCCAACCGTGGACGCGACCAGAACTGAAAGCATGATCGTCATCAACGCGTAGAAATAGCTGATGTCCACCCACGGCTTCATTCCCCGCATCATCAGCACCACGCCGGTCGAGAGCGCAATCAACGCTGGAATCAGGAAATTTTTGCGAATGCTCTCCGCGGATGTTCTTCCCCATGCCAGCAGAGGCCCCACTGCGGTCAGCAGTAGCAGGCAGAGCGCGATCGGGATGTTGACCTTGTTGAAGAACGGCGGTCCCACCGTCACCTTGTGTCCGGTAACCCATTCGCTCAGCACCGGGAACAGCGTACCCCAGAGCACGGCGAATGCCGCCACCAGCAGCAGCACGTTATTGAACAGGAAACTCGACTCGCGTGAAACCAGCGACTCCAGCTTGTGCTCGCTTTCCAGATGCGAGCGGTTGCGCACAAAAAAGAAGACGCAGGTTGCAAAGGTGAGCGCCATGAAAACAACGAAGTAGGGACCAATGTCCGACTCGGCAAACGCATGCACCGAACTCACCACCCCGGAGCGCGTCAGGAAGGTTCCGAATATCGCCAGCAGGAATGTGGAGAAGATCAGCCACATGTTCCAGACCTTCATCATGCCGCGCTTTTCCTGCATCATCACAGAGTGCAGAAACGCCGTCCCGGTCAGCCACGGCAGCAGCGATGCATTCTCCACCGGGTCCCATCCCCACCATCCGCCCCAGCCTAAAACGCGGTATGCCCAGTAGGAGCCCAGGAAGATGCCGCAGGTCAGGAACAGCCAGCCCACCATGGTCCAGCGCCGCGTAATGTGGATCCACTTCTCGCCCGGATATTTCATGATGAGCGCGGCCAGAGCGAAGCAGAACGGCACGGTCATGCCGACATATCCCAGGTACAGCATCGGCGGATGGATCACCATCTCCGGATACTGCAGCAGCGGATTGAGACCATTGCCATCGGCGGGAATCGTTCCCGCCACCAGCGCAAACGGATGCGCCGCGAAATTCACCAGCGCCAGGAAAAATATCTGCACCGCGCTGATCACCACCGACGCATGCGCCACTAATCGCGTGTCCACCTTGTGCCGCAGACGCAACACCAGTCCGTAGGTAGCCAGCAGCCAACACCAGAACAGCAGCGAGCCCTCTTGTCCCGACCAGAGCGCAGCAAACTTGTAAGGTGCAGGCAAAGCGCGATTGGAGTGGTGCAGGATGTAGGCGACCGAGAAGTCGTTGTGGAACGCGGCCCAGACCAGTACCGCCGAAGCAGCGGTCACAGCGATAAAAACCGCGATTCCGGCACGACGCGCCGTCTCGCTCAATCGATCGTCATTGCGGACCAATGCGAATAGTCCGGCGGCGAACGCATAGACGCTCAAAGCAAGCCCGAGCAGTAGAGTGAAGCTTCCGATTTGTGGCATTTGAGTCAGGCAGTGCAAATCTGGAGTGATTATGCACGATAACCAAGAAATGCCGCAACTCTAAGTACCAATTCCCGGATAAATTATAAGTGCTGATTTGAAAACAACCCGGCAGTACTAAGTAAATTGGCCTGCTGGAACTAAGACGCACAACCGTAAGCTCAAGCAGTCATCAATCCGGCTTCCTTATGGAATCCGCTCATTGAGGCCTCCCGATACAGCTAAATGAGTTCGCCCGGTGCGAACTCATTTTTTTCCGTTGAGAGAATTTTGGACGACGCTGATCAGTTCATCGGGAGGAAAGGGTTTCAGCCGGATGCTCACGTTCAGCCCGTCGTATTCTTCCTCGATTCCGGGCATGCCGCTCAGCACCACCACCGGCATAGCGGGCAGGATGAAGCGCAACTGGCGCACCAGTTCGGACCCCGTGTGTCCGGCCAGATAGTGGTCCGTAACCACCACCCCGACTTTATCTCCCGTGGAGCGCAGAAGGGCTAGAGCACTTTCCACGCCGGTCGCGCTGTGAACGACCAACCCCGCGTTGCGCAAAATAATCTCTCTTATGCGCAACTGACTGGGGTCGTCGTCGACCATTAGTACTTGGAGCATGTATGCCTGACGATCTTATAAAGTCTTTTTTGTTTGAACTTATCTGTATTTCGAACGTACTTCCGACTCGGCGCGATGCCAGTCCGCCTCGTGCGACCCGTGCTGACCACCGCGCTGGCAAAAAAATTCGTATGCACGTCGGCGGATTTCCTCATAAAGTTCCGCGGTCGCAGGTGGTGCCGTAATCACGTCAGGCGGAAAGACCGGAGCTGCGGTGACGATCTCCTCAGCAGCCGAACCGTTCGGAGCAGCCTTGTTCGGCGCAGCGCTCTTCTTAGTTTTCTTGGCAGTGGATTTGTCCGAAGACTTTTTCTCTTTGGCCATTCGTCTTCACAATCTCCTGAATTCAATTTAGGCCGTGCGGAAACCATTCGCCCGTCCTCCCTACTACTATAGCGCGGGCTTGCCCCCACTGTTAAGACTCGCCATTGAATTCGCCGTCGATTCACACGGGACAAATGACGTGGGTAACAGAAATCTCTGAGTCCACAGCCATGTGAGCTGCTCTGGTCGTCGTCTCTGCCTTTTTATTCCATCCGTGCGACATTCCACGAATCTAACGCTTCTAATCGCGCAGCGTTGTTTGTGCGAGCGTACTCCGTGGAGAGATAGGGCCTTATAGCAAGGTATTCACCTGAGGCAATTTAGTTCTGGTCCCGATTAGCCCAGGACTGTCGGTAAGACATGCTTTGGAATAGGAAGGAGTCTGTTGTATGAAGCGTACGCTTGGAGCGCTCGCAGTGCTGCTGTTTGTCGCCACATTGGCGATAGGTCAGCAATCGCAATTCCCCATGGCCGCCAATCCATCACTGGAGGCCAACACGAACGATGAGACAGTATTGTTCTATCAGCCTCATGTCGGTTTACCGTCATCGATGGCTGCCAACGCGGACACATCGTCTTCCCTCGCAGACTGGCGCTATGAGGATTGGCGCCACGATGTTCAGAACAACTTTGAATCGACCTTCCCAGTCGCCGCGGACCCATCGATTGGCGCGATCGCTGAAATGGCTCCACTCACCGAGCACCATCGGATCAGCGGTGAATCGCCGTTTCCAGCAGGGGTGAACCCAAACGCGAATTGGTGATTCGGCAGCGATGCCCCGTGTAACCGCCTAGAAAGTTACAGCCTTCGGCGCGCGGCAAACGTCAACCGCCTGACGAACGGCCTGTTCCAATCGTGAAGCCGAGGCGGCATCGCCATCGAATTCCAACCTGAAGGACGGGAGTCGCTTCGGACTCGCACTCGCGCAGTCGGTAACGATTCCGTCCTTGTTCTTCGTACACGTGGAAGTGGAGTAAACGCAATTCTCTTTGCTGTTGCAGTTCAATAGCAGATAGGACTTCTGCAGAGCAATGCTGTAGGGGTCAAGCGCTCCCATCGAAAATTGAACCGTCTCTGTGCGGGTGGTGTCCTCGGCAAAATTATCGATCACTCGAACGGAAAACTCAGCCCGGCAATCTTCCATCTTCTCCAGCCGTGTACTCCAGTGATATGCGTCCCGTCCCAGTACGCGCTCGCCATGGCTTGCGAGCTCTGTCTGAATCGCCGACGCCAGTTGCGTGAACGAGCGGGAACTTGCTTCTTCGGCCGGTTGAGCGAACAGCAGCGCAGTTAAGAAAGGCAGTCCAAGGGCGAGCCAGTACGATTGCTTCATGCAAGTGTCCGTGAATGATCCGGGAGATAAATTGGGGCGAGCACCCCAATTATCCGGCTTCGCGCATCAATCAGCAAGCAAGCTTCCGGGCAAAATCACGAGTTGGATGTGCCTCTCACGGAGCGGTGACCGCGCTCACTGCGGAAAATTCCGTGGCGACGTATGATAGACGCAGACCGAATAATCGAACCAAACACTACCGCGCCCCCCAACGCGTGGTAACTGCACGGATCAAGAAGCGAGCGTTATCAATGGAACAAGGAACGCGGCAATACGTGGTTTCAATTCAGGCGCAGTCTTTCCGCAAGAAGACACGCTATCACTGGATGATTTGCTGGGAAAACAATCCCGACGAATTAGTTTCCTGGGGCCACGCCCCAACCATGGAGTTGGCCGAAACCGAAGCCCGCAATGAGGTCAAGGACTTGACCTCTGGGCTGACGCAGGGCGGACGCGTGGCCAGCACCAGCTACTCGGCCATTCACCACTGCTAATCAGCATCCGGCGCGCGAGACAACCAAGCCTTTCGCGGGTGCATCGGCACCTGCGGCATACCGGCAAGGGGCCAGGGATTCTCAGTCAGAAATTCTAGTCAACCTCATGCTTGGCCGTGTAGCCATCGCGCGTCAGCACTTGGTACTTGAGCTCTTTGCCTTTCTGATCTTTCACAATCAGCGGCTTGTCCGTGCCCGGTTGCACCACCTGCACTTTCAGTTTGCGGTAGGTGCCGTCCCGTTTGGAGTTGGTCGGGCGATAGGTAATGGTGTACTGGTTGCGCACGGCGGATGCAATCTCGCGGAAGTCATCCGGCAACTCGCCCTCGAAGCGCGGACTGAACCAGCGTCCGCCGGTCATCTTGGCGAACGTACTCATCTCATTATCGGCCTGCAGAAAATCCATATTGCGCAGGGCTGCCGACATTCCCCCGCGGGCCTCCATGTAATTCCGCCACAGGAAGCCGGTGCTGATCGTGTAGATCGTCACATTGGGCGTGGCCTTGATTTTTTTCAGAACTTTGTCGTAAGTAATTCTGCTGAACGTATCCAGCCCGCTGCTGATCAGAATCACTTCCTTGCGGCCATCAATCCGGTCCAATCGGTCCAGGGTGTCGTAAAGCGCGTCGAACAAGTTGGTGTCGCTGAAGCCGGGGATGCGCAGAGTGTTCAGCGCACCATAAATCGCCTGCTTGTCAGAGGTGAAGTCCACCAGAATGCTCGGCTTCAAGTCGTAACTGATGACCGAAACATAATCGTTCTTCTGCATCTGATCGGTAAACGCATACGACGCCCGCAGCGCGTCATAAAGGAATTGCCTGCGGCTGACCTGGAAGGCCGGAGTGGAGGCGAACTCTACCAGCAGCACTGCCGTATAGCCCCCCTTGGTCAGGCCAAAGCTCTGGATCGGCTGCTCGACATTGTCTTCCAGTACGCGGAAGTGTTCTTTCTGCAGTCCCGGAATAAACTGACCATCTTTGCTCAACACCAGGGCGTCCACTGAAACCAGCGGAACATCCACGTTGATCGAGTAGCTCGGCATTCCCTCGGTCGGCTTGGGCGCGGGAGGCGGGGCAGGTTTCGCCGGTTGCCGGTCAGGATTCATCTTCGGGATGGCATAGGGTCCACTATCGCTCTCCGGACCACCGGCCTCGGGAGGCGCCTGCTGCTTCTGGCCACTCGCCTGGCCGTTAGAATCCTGCGTGGACGACGCCCCCGTCTGAGCAGGCAACCCTTGCGACGCAAAGGTCAGGCAAAAGACGATCAGGGTCAGCCATCGGATCAGGCTAGCGCGTGTGGCTCCGGACGCAAGACTTCGTTCTGACATGAGGATAATGCCCCGCAGACTCCGGCAGAGTCTTTGTAAGTATAGATGCATGTTCTCCAATTTCGCGCTTTCTGTCGAGCCGCCACGGCCGGCCATCGTGACTCAAATTAAGTACGAACAAATCGCCGGGATGATAACTCCACACCTGCGACCCTTCACGGGAATCAGCCCACGCCAGCAGAATCGCCGCCTTCCTGCCGCGCCCACATTCGTTCTCCGGCAATCTCCGTTGCCAACCCGACGCATCCTATCGTATGTGGACCGTGAACTCTGAAATTTTACCGGTTCGCAGTAAGGAGCAACTATGAAGGTTCGTTGGATGTTGGTTGCACTTCTCACCGTGGCGTTGCTGCCCACCATAGCCAACACTTATTTCCGCGCCGCGGCTGCCGCGGCACCCCCGTCCGCGGCAGCGCTCCCGCAGGATCACGATTGGGAACACCACGATTGGGAGCACGATCAGCGCTTCCAAGGACGCACCCCCGGATACCGGCAGGGCTTCCGCGACGGCTCCGACGATGGCCACAGAGATCGCGATGCCGGCCGCAAGTTTCACTTCGGCCCTGGCTGGAAGCATCCGGATCGCGGCTACCGTCCTGAGTTCGGCGACAAGCACGATTACGAACACGAGTATCGGCATGGCTACGAAGACGGCTACAAGGAAGGCTACCACTGACCTCGACCGTCGATCTCATGAGGAGCCAGCCCGGATTCCGCTCGGGCTGGCGCTTTCGGCTTTTGCTACTCCCCCGTCCTGACAGCCGTCTACCATTACCTCTTCTGCCACTGCCGCCGTAGCTGAAATGATCGGTTAAGCAACCCCTTGCAACCATTGCCGATTAAGTAACTACCGGGTGGCCAACGATTATCTGACAAGTTAATCGTTGCACTAATCCTCTGCCGGTCTTCTGTCGGCCAGCGGGTGCGCTCGCCATCCGCGCTTTCCCAAGTTCCACTACTCTGCTACTGTTTCCTCAACGTAGGCACTGCAAAGGGAGTCGTCCGCACCGGAGCCCAATGATGCAAACAGTTCGCACTCTCTCCTGGATTGCCTGCGGCATCTACGCCACCATCCCGGCCTATTGGATGATGGTGCATCCCTTCGCCGGGCGCTGGCGCACCACACGTTACAAACTCACACTGCTGGGCCCGCTGTGGGCAGTGATGTGGTGCGTTACCTGGGCCGCTTCCTATCCCTGGCGCAACGTTCTGCTCTACCACGACGCCAGGACCTGGGTCGTTGCGCCGTTGCTCTGGAGCGTCTCTGTGTTCATGTATGTCCACGCCACCCGCGAGCTCTCCTTCATGCGCCTCATCGGACAGCATGAGTTGGAGCCGGACCGTCATCCGAAGATCCTCGTCACCTTCGGAGCTCATCGCATGGTACGGCATCCCATGTACCTCGGCCACATCTGCACGATGCTCGGTTTTGCGCTCGGCTCCGGTACCCTGGCCTGCTACGGACTGTTCGCCTTCACCGTCGTCACGGGAATTATTATGGTCGTCTTCGAGGAGCGTGAACTACACACCCGCTTCGGTCTTGCATGGGAAGAGTATTGCGAACACACGCCCGCCATCTTTCCAGTTCCAAAGAGCTAGGAGAAGTTTGATCCGGTCTTTGGCGCGGTGCTTCTATAATCCATGCATGCGCTTTGAGCTTTTCGTCGCCGCCCGCTACCTTCGCGCCAAGCGCCGCCAGGCGGTCATTGGAGTTATCACCGCAATCTCCGTGCTGGGAGTTGCCGCCGGAGTCGCCTCGCTGATTATTGCGCTCGCCATCAACAACGGCTTTCGCCAGGATCTGCAGGAACGCCTGCTCGGCACCACTTCGCACGTCAACCTGATGCGCGTGGAAAACGATGGCATTCACGACTGGCCGGCACTGCAACAACGGCTGGAAAAGCTTCCCCATGTGCAGGCTGCCGCGCCTGCCATCTACGAGCAAGTGCTGATTTCACGGGGCGCGCGAGCCGGAGGCGCGGTTCTGAAGGGCATCGTTCCGTCCGATGAGCGCCGCGTCACCGCCTTGTTAGACACGGTTCATGAAGGCAGCGCGCAGGCCCTGACGGACGCGCAACAACGTGCGGCAAATCAATCCACGGCGCAATCAGAAAGCCAAGCCGGTGCGCAGGATTCCGATCCATCTTCGCTGCAAGGCGCGGCCGACCGCATCGCGGCGATGCCGCCCATCGTGCTCGGCAAGGATCTGGCGCAGACCCTTGGAGCCACCGTGGGCTCAGTGGTTCTGGTCACCAGCCCACAGGGTGAGTTGACGCCGTTCGGCATGGTGCCGCGCTATATGCGATTCAAGGTTGCCGGAATCTTTCAGTCGGGATTCTACGATTACGATTCGACGTGGGCTCTCTGTTCGTTAGGCGATGCGCAACGGCTGTTCAGCCTCGGCGACATTGCCAGCGTTCTCGAATTCAAGGTGGATGACATTTACAATGCTCCCGCCATCGGCAGCCAGATCGAAGCCGCTGCCGGCAAAGGTTTCCAGACCACGAACTGGATGGAGCAGAACCGCGCGCTGTTTCGCGCGCTGCGCCTGGAGCGGGTGGTTACGTTCATCACCATCGGGCTGATTGTCTTCGTCGCCGCGCTGAACATCCTGATCTCGCTGATCATGATGGTGATGGAAAAAACGCGTGACATCGCGGTGCTGGTTTCGATGGGGGCGCGCCGCGAGCAGGTACGCCGGATCTTCATCTGGCAGGGGCTGCTGATCGGCATCATTGGCACATCGCTCGGGCTGATCGTGGGCTACACGGTAGCCATTCTCGCCGGGCACTACCACTGGATTTCGCTCTCGGCGGAGGTTTACGCCATCGACTACGTTCCGTTCGCCCCGCGGGCCATCGATGCGGCGCTGGTGGCGGTGGTTTCGCTGGCGGTCAGCTTCATCGCAACGGTTTATCCGTCGCAATCGGCGGCACGCGTGTTGCCGGCCGAGGCCCTACGCTACGAGTAGGCTTGGGCTCCTCAAGTGAACTGGTACGGCTTTTCGGGAGAGAGCAGCCCGAACACCGCGCCACCCGACAGCCGCGTTGTGATCTAATCGAGGGTGTAAACTGCCGTCTACGCGCGCAAGCGCGCTCGACCGGAGAACATCCTCTGGTAAGCGCGTGAATTTGCACCAGGGAGAACACGGGTTGCATCCAATAAAGAACGACGAGATCCTCCGAGTTGAGGCTCTCCGCAAGGTCTATCGGTCTGGCACTACGGACCTTGTGCTCTTTGACAACCTGTCTTTTCAGGTGCGCGCGGGTGAAATGCTGGCGATTGTAGGCCAGAGTGGCGCGGGAAAGTCTTCCCTGCTCCACATTTTGGCGGCATTGGATACGGCGACCTCGGGTGAGGTTTACTTTTCCGACACGCGTTTGACTTCGCTTTCAGAGGAGGCGGCGGCCGAGTTCCGCAACCGCCAGATTGGGTACGTATGGCAGTTTCACTATTTACTTCCTGAGTTTACGGCGTTGGAGAACGTGGCGATGCCCTTGTATTTACGAGGCGAAAACCGGAGCAAGGCGGAGGCCATGGCGGCCAAGTGGTTGAGCGAGGTCGGACTTGCCGACCGCGGGCATCATCGCTCGGGCGAGCTTTCCGGGGGTGAGCAGCAGCGGGTCTCCCTGGCGAGGGCGCTGGTGACGGCGCCGCGAATGTTGCTGGCCGATGAGCCGACCGGAGATCTGGATAACCGCACGGCGGAATCGGTCTTCGAGCTAATCTCCAGACTTCATGATAGTTACCGGCTGACGTCGATCATCGTAACCCACAATCTTGCATTTGCGCGCCGCTGCAGCCGCATTCTCTCTTTGGAATCAGGCGCGGTGAGGGAGATATCACCGGAGTCTTTATCATCTTCTTAGGGTTATTTATCTTAGCTACATCGGCGGTTTAGTGGCATAGTGGCGTAACACGCAGGCAGCACCGAAAGCAACATTCGCCGCAATTTTGGCGGCAGGTGAAGACAGGTAGGCAATTTTTACTCCGGTTGGCGTTGAAGCCAACTGGTCGGGGTCCGGATTCGGATCCTATCATGGTCCACGGGAGAACAGTTCTTCTGGTGGAACCAGGGGCGACGCAGGGAGAAGGTTTCCCGTCACCGGTAATGGCCGGGGCGGAGGGGCTTGGAGACACACAATGTTTGAACGGTACACCGAAAAAGCAAGGCGCGTGATCTTCTTTGCACGTTATGAAGCCAGTCAGTTTGGCTCTCCGTATATTGAAACGGAGCACCTTCTGCTCGGTCTGCTGCGCGAAGACAAGGCGCTGACCAACCGCTTCCTTCGCCAGCATTCGTCGGTGGACTCGATTCGCAAGCAGATTGAAGCCCACACGACAATTCGCGAAAAGGTTTCGACCAGTGTGGACCTGCCGCTCAGCAATGAGTGCAAGCGGGTGCTGGCCTATGCCTCGGAGGAAGCCGAGCGGCTCAGCCACAAGCACATTGGCACCGAGCATCTGCTGCTCGGACTGCTGCGCGAAGAAAAATGTTTTGCCGCCGAGATTCTCGCCGAGCGTGGGCTGAAGCTCGCCGCCATTCGCGAGGAGTTGCAGCGCACCACGCAGGAGAAGGTGCAACAGCAGCCGCAACGCGCTGCCAACCGCGAATCTTCCCTGCTGGCAGAGTTCTCGCGCGACCTGACGCAGGCCGCCATGGAAAACCAGCTCGACCCGCTGGTAGGCCGCGATGGCGAGGTGGACCGTACCATTCAGATTCTGTGCCGCCGCACCAAGAACAACCCAGTGCTGATCGGCGAACCCGGCGTGGGCAAGACCGCGATTGTCGAAGGTCTGGCGCAGCGCATCGCCGATGGCGAAGTGCCTTCGTTCCTGGCGGACAAACGGGTGCTGGCGCTGGATCTTTCGTTGATCGTGGCCGGCACGAAATATCGCGGGCAGTTTGAAGAGCGGCTTAAAACCATCATGAAGGAGCTGATCGAGAATCAGAACTCGATCATCTTCATCGATGAGTTGCACACCCTGGTGGGAGCCGGCTCGGCGGAAGGATCGCTCGATGCGGCCAACATCTTGAAGCCTGCGTTGTCGCGCGGCGAAATTCAATGCATCGGCGCCACCACGCCCGGCGAGTACCGCAAGTCGATCGAGAAGGATCGTTCGCTCGAACGCCGCTTCCAGTCGGTCAAGGTGCCGCCGCCGAACGAGCCGGATTCGGTGAAGATTCTGATGGGCATCAAGGACCGGTATGAGAAGTTCCACGCCGTCAGCTACACAGACGAGTCGATCAACTTCGCGGTCTCGCACTCCAGCCGTTACATTCCGGATCGCTTCCTGCCGGATAAGGCTATCGATCTGATCGACGAGGCGGGGGCACGCGTGAAGCTACGCCAGTCGGCGCTGCCGGAGGAGATCACCGAGGTTCAGAAGCGCATCAAGTTCATCGTCCACCGGATGGAAAACGCGATCGCGAATCACGAATTCGAGAAGGCGCGTTTCTACTCGGACGAGGAGCGCAAGGAGCGCGAAAATCTGCGCATATTGCGCGAGAAGTTCCACCTGGATGAAAGCTCCACGGGAATTGTGCAGCGCGAGGATATTGAGGAAGTGGTTTCGCGCTGGACCGGAGTTCCGGTGGCGGCGATCAAGGAAGAAGAGTCGCAGAAGTTGCTGCGCATCGAAGAGGAACTGCACAAGCGCGTGATCTCTCAGGAGAAGGCAATCAGCGCCCTCGCCCGGGCGATCCGCCGCTCACGTGCCGGACTCAAAAACCCATCGCGGCCGATTGGCTCGTTCCTGTTCCTCGGCCCCACCGGCGTCGGCAAAACCGAGGCAGCGCGGACCTTGGCGCAGTTTATGTTCGGCAGCGAGAAGAGCCTGATTCGCTTCGATATGTCGGAGTACATGGAGAAGCATTCGGTGAGCAAGTTGATCGGCTCGCCTCCGGGCTACGTGGGCTATGAAGAAGGCGGACAGCTCACCGAGCGGGTGAAGCGCGCGCCTTATTCGGTCGTGCTGCTGGATGAAATCGAGAAGGCGCACCCGGATGTGTTTAACATCCTGTTGCAGGTCTTTGAGGATGGACAGTTGACGGATGGCCTCGGCAACACCGTGGACTTCAAGAATGTCATTCTCATCATGACCTCCAACATCGGCGCGCGTCACATGATTAAGCGCGAGGGTCTCGGCTTCTCTTCGAACAAGGAAGAGAGCATCAGCGACAAGGTTGAAGAGATGGTGAAGAGCGAAGTCAAGAAAACGTTCAACCCCGAGTTCCTCAACCGCGTGGATGAAGTCGTGATCTTTAACGCTCTCACCGAACACGATCTGAACCAGATTGTGGAACTGATGGTCACGCAACTGAATCACAACCTGGCGCAGCGAGCGATCACCATCACGGTGACCGAAGACGCCCGCAAGTGGATTCTGGACAAGACCATCACGGACCGGAGCTACGGGGCTCGTCCGCTGCGCCGCGCGCTGCAGAAGTTCGTCGAAGACCCGCTGTCAGAGGCGCTGATCCAGGGCAGCATCAAAACCCGTCCGGCGTTTGTCGAGGTCTATCTCGACAACAACCAACTCTTCTACCGCGAAGTGGGCGAAGAGAAGACCGACGGCGCGTTGCTCTGCAACCACTAACTCGCATCGTAAGTGAAATGAAGAAACGCCGCCGTTCATCCGGCGGCGTTTCTATTGGTGAAGCATTGCGCGAAAAAGAAATCTGCCGTGCCGGCAACTCACTCACCGGCGCGCTCCTGATCGTGAAAATGGTTGCCTCTGGCCTTGATTGCTGAAACTTTTCTCTTTGCTCGTCATCTATTTAGGTATGGAATTGCTCGTTTATTCGGCACGGTGGTGCCCGGACTGCCGCGAAGCAAAACGCTTCCTCGAACGGCACGAGATCCCCTACCGGGAGATCGATATTGAGACCACGCCCGGCGCCGCCGATGACGTGATCCGCAATACCGGGAAGCGCGGCATTCCGCAGTTTGTAGTCAACGGTACATGGGTGCAGCCCTATCGCGCTGGCGAGGGTTTTCTCTACGAAGAGATGAGCGAACTACTCGGCATCCCAGGAAGTTCAGCTTAGTACGACCGGCTTCCTTTTCCGCCGGAGCAAGACATATAGAGAAGAGGACCTCCTGTTAAGGCCGGGACGCACCCGGCCTTGTTTTTTGCCGACCGTAAATTCCAAATCTTCGCGCCGACATTGCTACAATAGGGAGTTCAGCCCTCACTAAAAGTTCGGTAGGAGATTGCTTTGATTGCTCGTTATACGCGCCCGGAGATGGGCCTGATCTGGAGTGACGAAAATAAGTTCCGTACCTGGTTGCAGGTGGAAGTAGCCGCCAGCGAAACCCTCGCCGAGGCGGGCATCGTCCCCAAGTCCGCTGCCCGCGCCATCCGCGTGAAGGGTGCGGCCTTTGAAGTTGCCCGGATTCACCAGGTGGAGGCCGAGGTCAAGCATGACGTCATCGCCTTCACCACGGCCGTGGCGGAAAAGGTTGGTCCCGAGTCACGCTGGTTGCACTACGGACTGACCTCGAACGATGTGGTGGACACGGCGCAGGCATTGCTCGTACAACAGGCTTCAGTCCTGTTGCGCGTCGGCATCGAAAAGTTCCTCGTGGTGTTAGAGCGCCGCGCGTTGGAGTTCCAGCACACCCCGCAGATCGGGCGCACCCATGGGGTTCATGCCGAACCGATTACCTTCGGCCTGAAGATTGCCAACTGGTTCAGCGAAATGCAGCGCAACCTGGAACGCTTTGACTTTGCCACCGAACAGATGCGGATCGGCAAACTCAGCGGCGCGGTGGGCAATGGGGCGCACCTCGATCCAAAATATGAGGAGTTGATCTGCGGACGGCTGGGATTGGTTCCGGCAGCGGTTTCCTCGCAGGTGATACAACGCGACCGTCATGCCTTCTACGTTGCCACACTCGCCATTGTCGCCTGCACGCTGGACAAGATTGCGACGGAAGTCCGCCACCTGCAGAAGACCGAGGTGCGCGAAGCCGAAGAGTTCTTCAGCGAAAAACAAAAGGGCTCTTCCGCCATGCCGCACAAGCGGAATCCGGTCACCTGCGAGCAGATCTCCGGGTTGTCGCGGGTGATTCGCGGCAACGTGCAACCGGCATTGGAAGATGTTGCTCTCTGGCATGAGCGTGACATTTCGCACTCTTCGGTGGAGCGCATCATCCTGCCTGACTCCACGATTCTGCTCGATTATCTGCTGAACAGAACCACCATTCTGGTGGACACCCTGCTGGTTTATCCGGAGCGCATGTTGCGCAATCTGCACTCGACCGGCGGCCTGGTCTTCAGCGGCCAGCTTCTGCTCGACCTGGTGGAGGCGGGAGTGCTCCGCGAAGACGCATACCGCATCGTGCAGCGCAATGCGATGCAGGCGTGGCGCGAGGAGAAGAACTTCCGCGAGCTGGTATGCTCCGATCCGGAGATTACCTCGCGGGTCCAAAAGAAGACGCTGGACCGCGCCTTCGATCTCGACCGCCAACTGCGGAATGTCGACAAAATTTTCAAACGCGTATTTCCGAAGAGACACTCGGTTCGAACGGCGGGACGCTCGGTATCTACGTCCAAGGCAAAATCCAAGGTAAAGCAGCACACCTAGGAAAATTCTATCTACTGGTTGTGGTGGCGCAGCCTGTTGGGCCGCCAATTAGCAGAAAAAGCAGCCGTGTAGAACGGCAAATAGGCAGTAACATAGTCGACCAGCATGACCCCCATTCTTGACGCCATCCATTCTCCCGCGGACGTAAAGCGCTTGTCGCTTCCCGAGCTCATCCAGCTTGCCGAAGAGATTCGCAGCGAACTCATCACGGTGCTCGCCCGCACGGGCGGCCATCTTGGCCCCAACCTCGGCGTGGTCGAGCTGACCATCGCCATGCACTATGTGTTCAATACGCCCAGCGATCACTTTCTTTTCGATGTGAGTCACCAGGCGTACGTGCATAAGCTGCTCACCGGACGGCGCGACCGCTTTGCGACCATCCGCACCGCAGGCGGGCTGAACGGCTTTATGCTGCGCACGGAGAGCGAACATGACTGCTATGGCGCAGGACACGCCGGCACGGCGCTTTCAGCGGCGCTCGGCATGGCGGTGGCGCGCGACAAAACGGGCGGCAAAGAGCACGTGGTGGCGCTGGCGGGAGACGCGGCCTTTACCTGCGGAATCACCCACGAGGCGCTCAACAATATCGCCTCGCAGACCAAGCGCCTGATCATCGTCCTGAATGACAACAAGTGGTCGATCGACAAAAACGTCGGCGCCATCGCCAACTACTTCAACAAGATTGTCACCAGTCCGCAGTACCACCGGCTCTACGAAAAGGCGGCCAAGCTGGTAGAAAAAGTCGGCGGCAAATCCGCCACCCAAGTGGCACGGAAGGCCGAAGAGGCCGCCAAGAGCATGCTGTGGCCCTCGATCATCTTCGAGGAGTTCGGGCTGAAGTACTATGGGCCGGTCGACGGACACGATATTGCATCGCTGATCCGGATGTTTCAGTTCCTCAAGACCCTGGATCGCCCGGTGCTGTTGCACGTCATCACCCAGAAGGGCCGGGGCTTTGAGCCCGCTGAGGAAAAGCAGAAGAAATTCCACGGGCTAGGACCCTACAATCCTGAGACCGGCGAGACCAAGCCGCTGGCCCAGCGCACCTACTCGGAGGTCTTTGCCGACTCGCTCATCAAACTTGCGACCAGCAATAATCGGGTCATCGCGATCACCGCGGCCATGCCTAACGGCACCGCGCTCGACCGCTTCCGCGCCGTGCATCCGGACAAGTATTACGATGTGGGCATTGCCGAAGAACACGCGATTCTGTTCGCCGCCGGAATGGCAACGAAAGGTTTCCGGCCTTTCTGTGCTATCTATTCCACCTTCCTGCAGCGCGGCTTTGATCCCATTGTGCACGACGTCTGCCTGCAGAACCTGCCCGTAGTCTTCTGCATGGATCGCGGTGGGCTGAGCGGAGACGACGGACCGACCCATCACGGCCTCTTCGATATCAGCTACCTGCGCGGCATTCCCAACATTGTCCACATGAGCCCGAAGGACGAAGACGAACTCGCCGACATGCTCTTCACCGCCTTGGAGCACAATGGCCCCTCGGCAGTGCGCTATCCGCGCGGGGTCGGCCCCGGCACTCCGGCGAAGGAACAACCCGTAGCGATTCCGATTGGCGAAGCCGAGTTGCTGGAACACACAGGCGGTGATCGAGTCGCTATCTTCTCGCTGGGAATCATGCTGCCGCTGGCCCGCGAAATTGCCCGGGCGCTCGCCTTGGAAGGCGTAGACTGCGCGGTGATCAATGCGCGCTTTGCCAAGCCGGTCGATGGCGCGATGATCGAGCGCTTTGCGCGCTCGGCGGAAATCCTGCTGACCCTGGAAGACCACGCCCTGGCGGGAGGCTTCGGCAGCGCCGTGCTGGAAGAGCTGAATCGCCTGGGGCTGAGCACACCGGTCGTGCGGATCGGCTGGCCCGACCAGTTCATCGAACATGGCAAGCCGGACGAACTGCGCAAGAAGTACGGCCTCAGCGCTGCAGCTGCGCTGACCAAAGTGCGGCAACATCTGGGCATTCCGGTTTAGGCGCGGTTTGCGTCCCGGCTGAGGCAGACACAGCAGAGATAGAAAAGCAGGAGGGTTGGATGCCTCCTGCTTTTGCTTGCAAAGCCGATCAATCTAGATTATTTGCGATCCGACTGCGGACCACCCGAGGCGGCTGCATCACGGCGGGCAGGACGACCTGCCTTGGCAGTCTGCTGGGAAGTGAACTCCGGGCCGTACTTTTCCAGCAGCACCGGAACCAGCGCGCCTTCGGCTTCCTTGACGAAGGTCATGGTTCCTTCCTCGTTGAGGTCGATGCGGATAAAATCTCCGAGCCTGATTTGTGCGGTGGCCACCAAATTAGCCAGCGGGAAGACGATATTTTTTTCAATTGCGCGCTTGAGATGGCGGGCACCGTACTTGGGGTCCGTTCCCTCCTGCAACAGCAGCGCCTTGACGCTGGGTGTGCAACTGAAGACAAACTGGTTGTTTCCCGTTGCCTGGAGGATGCGCTGCTGCACCAGGCCGAGTTCAATCTCCAGAATCTTTTCCAAGTGCTCGCGGCGCAACGTTTTGAAAACCACAATCTTATCGATGCGATTCATGAACTCCGGAGAAAACTTCCGGCGAGCGGCATCGACTGCGGTGCGGTTCATCTTGTCGTCGATTTTGTTGTCGATCTCTCCGCTGGGCTGAGCGAAGCCCATGTTTCCATTGAGCAGCTCGTTCATCTCTCCAGCACCCAGATTCGAAGTGAGGACGATGAGGCACTGCGACAGATCTACCCGGCGATTGTCGCCGAGGGTAAGAGTGGCTTTATCCAGAATCCCGAGCAAGAGCTGCCACAATGCGTCACTGGCCTTCTCGATTTCGTCAAAGAGCAGCAACGAGAGTTTGAGGCGGTCGGTGTGCCACTGATTCAGCGCCTCCTGGGTGAGCAGGGGGTGGGTCTCGCGGTGTCCAAGATAGCCTGGGGGCGAGCCGATCAGCTTGGCGATCTCATGGGAGTGCTGAAATTCGGCGCAGTCAATCTTGATGATGGCGTGCGAATCTCCAAAGAGCGCCTCGGCGACGGCTTCGACGACGCGGGTTTTACCGGAACCCGTCGGCCCGAGAAAGAGGAGGTTGCCGACCGGACGTCCGGGAGCGTTCAGGCCCGCCAGAAACATCTGGTAGATCTCGGTAACTTTTTCGACTGCGTCATCCTGGCCAACTATCTTCCGCCGAATGGCATTATCAAAATCCTGGGCGTCGCTGGAGCGGCGGGAAGGGTCAAGAGTCGCATTGATTCCGGTTTTCATAGGTCTAACCCTTAAACTTTCGGGGACCGCCTCCATGGATTGGAGGATAGTTCCTGAGATGGAAAACGGGAGTGCCGCGTTGTACGGTTGTAACAGAGACCCCGGCGAAAGCCAAAATTTCTCTCGCCCGAAAACTTGCACTCACCCCCCACCTCATGGAGGGTTAGATGCGGAGGCAAAAAAAAAGACGCAGGAGTGCGGGGTTGCCAGCCAAAACCGAACACAGTTAATTACACAAAGGAAAATATTTCGGGAACTCAGGTATTCTTCTTTCCTCACAGACCAGAGATGCGTGCTAGTATCCGCTCACATTCAACTCTGGATTGGGCGCCATGTCTCGGAAGTCAGTTTCGCTCTCGGTTCTTACATTTGCGGTTGTTTTACTTGCGGTATTTGCATTTTTTGAAAAGCTTCCGCTCCGCGCACGCGACCTCGCGCGGGCGGCCGAGGCAACCGCACCATCGCGGCCTGCGCCGGCCAGTAAGACCGCACCATCCGTAGTGCAAACGGCGCGCATATCGCCGACGGATACCACACTGCACACGGTGGCCAAGGGAGAAAGTGTGCCCGGCATCGTCCACCACTACCTGCCGTTGACGACGTTTCTTACGGGCAGCGAGTTGGAGAAAGCAATCCGCGCCGCCAATCCGGAAATCAAGGGACTGTGGCCCAAGCCGGGATCGGAGATCCTGATCCCCTCGTACAAGGAAAACTGGGCGGAGAAGCCGGTGCTGATTTCGAAGCACTTCGAGGTGCGCGCGGTTTACCTGACGGGTACGATGGCGGGCAGCGCCAAAGGACTTGACATTATTCGCGACTGGCGCGAAGCCGGCGGCAACAGCGTGGTGTTCGACATCAAGGATTCGGACGGCTCGGTAAGCGTCCCAACCGGATTGCCACTGGCCCCAGAGCAGAAAAGCTATCCGATCCGCAACTTGCCGAAGTTTACCGCCTTTGTCCACGCCCAGGGACTACACGCCATCGCCCGCATCGCGGTCTTTCGCGACGATGCGCTGGTGACCAAGCATCCGGAACTGGCGGTCGAATCGCGCCGCGGCGGAGCATGGCGGGAGAACGGAAAGCTGGTATGGACCGACTCTTCCAACCCAAAAGTTTGGGACTACAACATCGGCTTGGCAAAGTTCGCAGCCGCCAATGGAGCCGACGAAATTCAGTTTGACTATGTGCGCTTTCCGGCAGAAGGCGACCAGAAAGACGCGCAGTTTCGCTTTGAGGCGGAGCATCCGGGCTGGACGCGGGCCGACGCCATTACGAACTTCCTGAAGAAGGCGCAGGCTGAACTGAGGCCTTCCGGCGTACTGTTTTCGCTGGACGTTTTCGGCGTGATGGCCTGGCAGCGGCCCATCGATCTTTCACACACCGGGCAGGATATTGCACAGATGGCAAAGTATTGCGACGTGATGTCGCCGATGATTTATCCATCGCACTTCTTTGGCATGGATGGTTACACTTCTCCAGGAGATGCGCCGGAACATTTCATCGGCGAGTCGATGGAGCGTTTCCAGAAGGTGACGGCCGAAAGCGGGGTAGTGCTGCGTCCGTGGCTGCAGGCCTTTGGCTGGAAGACCAAGAGCTATTCGCCGGAGTACATACGCATCGAGGTTGCGGTTTCGCGCAGCAAGGGCGGCGATGGCTTCCTGTTCTGGAACGCGAATAACGATTACAGCAAGCCGTATTCGGCAATGCCGGAGATGCGCCAGGACAAGGCAAAGTATTTCCGTGGCGACGAGGTAAAGAGCTACGTGGAGCCTGCGGCACATACCAGCGGCAGCGGAACGCCGGCGAATTAGCTGCGGCGAGAACCACCGGAGAGCAGTGCCATTTCGAGACGGATTTGCACTCTGCCTCCGGCACATATAATATTTGGTTCCCGATGTCCTGCGACTGTAAGCCCATCCAATACGCGCTGGTTGCCTACGTGAAGAACGAACTGGGAGAGTTTGTGGAGAATCTGCGCCGCGAACTGCATCCGGCACACGCCCATCTACCGACTCATCTGACGGTGTTGCCGCCACGGCCATTGCAAGGCTCGGAGGAGGAGGCGGTGGCCATGTTGCGCCAGATCAGCGCGACGGTTGCTCCCTTCCAGGTGGAACTGGGCGAGGTGGAGAGCTTCCTGCCGACTACGCCGACGGTATTTATCCGGGTGAGCTACGCAGGATACAGAATGCGGGAGTTGCATGACCACCTGAACCAAAACGGACTGGCCTTCACCGAGACGCTTCCCTACATGCCGCACGTTACGATTGCCAAGTTGGACAGTAATGAGCGTGCCGCCGAAGTGCTGCAGACCAGCAAGACGCGCTGGGAGAATTACACTGGCTCGCATCGCATATCCGTCGAACGCCTCACGTTTGTACGCGGAAGCGAACACACCTGGACCGACCTGGCCGAAATTCCTCTGTCCGCCCCGCCCCGCTAATCGTCTGCCGACGGAATCTCCGCACGAGTGGACATGACCGTCTTTCGCATTGCTAATCCGCTCGGTTCCACGCTAAATGATCACAGCGCGGCGCTTACGGCCGAACTGCCTCGAAACCTCCCAACCGAATGGAGCGTCGCGCGCTTCAGGGGAGGCGTCGCAATGAGGTTACGATGCAACTATTTGTTTATGGCGCTGGATACCTGGGAACCGTTCTCTCCGCCTGCCTGGCGGATTTCGGAACGCCGATTGTGTGCTGCGATTCAGCAGAGGACAAGATTCTCAATCTGACGCAAGGGCGCGTCGCTTTCTACGAAAAGAATCTGGAAGAAATCATCCGGCGCAATGTGCGGGCCGGAAGACTGACCTACTCGACGGAGATCGAACTGCAGGCCGCACGCTCGCAGGCAATTTATCTGGCGCAGGACGATCCCAATGAAACCGAGGCGATTGCGCTGCGGTTGGCGCCGGTTGCAGTGCCCGGAACGCTGCTGCTGATCTGCACTCCTACGCCGGTTGGAACGGCAACGCGAATTGCGCGCAAGCTGTGCGCGCTGGGCTACGACCTGCCAGTGGTGGCACATCCGCTCTCGCTCACCGAGGGCTGCGCGGTGGAGGACTTTAACTGGCCTGACCGGCTTCTATTCGGCACCAACAACTCACAGGCAATCGGAACGCTGAAGATCATTTACCGTCCGGTTGTGCTGCGCGGGACTCCGGTGATTGTGACCAACGCGGAGACAGCCGAGTTGGTACGCGAGGCCGCGACCGCATTTCTCGCCACGAAGGTTTCATTCATTAATGAAATGGCCGAGCTTTGCGAACATGTGAACGCCGATGCGCTGGATCTCTCGCTGGCCCTGGGGCTGGACAAACGGATCGCGCCGCGATGCCTGCAGCCAGGGGTGGGACTAGGTGGCAATTTTGTGGAGAGCGACATCGCCAGCCTGACCGCGCTGGCGCAACGCAAGGGCGTGGAGTTGCAGATGCTGGCGGCGGCACAGGCGGTGAGCCAGCAACACGCCGAGCGCACGATGCGCAAGATCGCCGAAGTTATGCCAAGCCTGCGCGATAAGCGCGTGGGACTGCTGGGGTTGGCCGTCAAGCCGCATACCAGTTCGGTGGCGGGGTCGTCCTCGGTTGCGCTGGCCCGGCAACTGGTGGGAAGCGGTGCGGTGGTGCGCGCGTACGATCCGTTTGCCATGATGCACGCGGAACGTGAGTTAGAGCAGGTTGTGTCGCTCTGCGACTCTGCGTACATGGCCGCGGAAGGAGTGGACGCGCTGATCCTGGCCACGGGCTGGCCGGAGTTTCGCAGCCTGGACTTTGTGCGCATGAAAACCCTGCTGCGCCGCCCCTTAATTGTAGATACGAAAAACCTGCTCGACTGCGACCGGCTTCGCGGCCTGGGGTTTGAGTATATGGGAATCGGACGCATCCCCGCGCCTGGTAGCGGCACAGAGGCCATGGTCATGAAAGGAACGGCTTGAGGATTGGCCCGGAATTGGACCGGCCCAAGCATCTTTATTGAAATCGATTTCCACAAGGCGCGGTAAGGACGAGTGCAGGACAGCGGGGATGCGTCTGCTATAATCGATTTGGTTCCATGGTGGGTATAGTTCAATGGTGGAACGCCGGTCTGTGGCACCGGATGGTGTGGGTTCGAGTCCCACTACCCACCCCAACAAACCGTTTAGTTTCAATCTTTTAGCTTACAATAAGGGTCCATTAGGGGTCTCAACTACTGAATGGACCCGGTAAGCACTTCCAAAACCACCAAATCATTCGCGGTTCTCAAATTCTCCGCGACGCCCTGCGTATACACGTTTAGCGTCGTGCGAATATCTGCGTGCCGCAAAAGTTCCTGCTGTACCTTCACGTCCACCTGGAGATCGCGCAGCATCGAGGAGTAGCTGTGCCGGAACGTATGCCAGCCAATGCCCTCCCCCAGCCCCGCCTGGATGGCCGCTTCTTTCATTTTTTTGGCAGCGTACTTCCAGGGCTGATACGGCTTCGTCCCACCGCTTTGGGGATTGGCGAAGATCCAATCGCCTGGCCCTGTCCATAGCGACCGATTGCGCTGTTCCGAGAGAGCAGACGCTAGCATCGGATGCAAAGGAAGAGTCTTGCCCGAATAGGCGGTCTTCACCTCATCCACCCGATTGACCACAATGGCGCGGTTGATGGAGATCGTCCCAGCAGCGAAATCCACATCCTGCCATTGCAGCGCAGCCCATTCTGAGCAACGAAGGCCCAGCGACATCGCAACCATCAACATCGTCCGGTACGGTTCGGTCTGGAGATGCGCCAGTAGTTTCTGGCATTCCGCGGCCGAAAGCACGCGGGGAGCTTTCCGACGTTTGGAACACCCCGGGACCCGCACCAGGCTCATCGGGTTCCGCCCAAAAGGGACCATCTCCCAGCGCATCGCACACTCGAACACGTTCAGCATGATCGTCTTGATGTGATTCCTGGACTTCGGTGCCAAGGTCAAGGTTTTCAGCCACTGTTCCACCGCGAACGCCTTCACCTCGGCCAGCTCATACCCTGCCCACTTCGGCCGGATATGGGTACGAATGTAAGAGCGATAGGCGGTGCTGGTGGAATAGCGTGCCGGCATCTCTTCCGCATCGTAGCGATCCAGCAAAGCACCAAACGTCACGCCTCGTTGGACCGCAGTATCTGGGTTAATACTCAAACGCAAATGCTCCGCCGCCCTGAGCGCTTGCTTTTTCGTAGAGTAACGGTCTAGGTCGCCGATCTCGACGGAGCGTTTCTTGCCCGCCGAGTCGGAGTAGCGATAGACCCAAACATCCGGCCCGAGCCGGCGCGGTTTGCGCTGCACGGAGCCGAACTGATAACGCGCTCGTCTCATCCTTAACCCTCCGGAGACGACGCGAGAGGCAGTGCAGAAGAGTCTAATCGTTCGCGCATCCAAGCATCAAGGGCAGACGCACGGAAGCGAACATAGGCACCCTTGCCCTGTCCCAGACGAATACACGGGATCTTCCCTTCGCGGGCCCACTTCAGGACTGTACCGGGCCGTTTTACGCCCAGGAGCCTGCAGGCTTCTGCCGCCGTAATTACGGGTTCGCAAACTCTGCAAGTTTCTGTGCTTCTGGCCTCACCAGGATCAGTCCGGTGCTGCCAAGCTGCTGTATGAGTCGACATAAAATTCTCACCTCCCTTGTTTTCGGTACCCGGTCGCTGTCCGCCAGCGGCGTGCCTTCGCTTCGCAACACGAACCGCCAGCTTGAACATTTCGTTCCCGTCAGTTTTTGCATGGTCCTTTGCAGCCTGCTTCGTTCAAATCCTATTGAATGGTCACGGTCACGCTAATCGCCGCCGGGTTTATCACCGTGCCCGATCCTGTCGGAGTCACGGTGACGGTGTACGTCTGTGGCGATGGCGTCGAACTACCACCGCTCCCGCTGCAACCTACAAGCACGCCCGCCGCCAAGATCGCCAGCGCCGTCAGTAGCACGGCCAGCAACTGATTTCTGCGCCGTGCGAACGGAGCACCCAGCAGCACTGCACAGAACATCACCGGCCCGCCGCTCTTCCATGGAAGACGCGGCGATCGGTTGGCCGCATTTTTCGTGGCCGTGATGGTCAGCGTGGAATTTCCTGTCATGCTAGAGGCGAAGCTGACCGAAGGCGCGCTCGCCGAAACAGCCGAAGGCGTGCCATCGATCGAGTTGATGCTGGTCGCAAACGAAACCGTCCCAGGGTAGTTGGTTGCTGTGAGGCTGAGGTTCAGCTGCGCGTTGCTCCCCGCCTGGATCGTGATCGAATTCGAGGATGCACCCAGGGTGTATGACGGCGGAGCCAGCGCCGCGTACAGCGCGCCGCCGTTAACTGAGCCCAATCCCGTCACCAGGTCGTAGCCGGCCGTGGCCTCATAACCCACCAGCCCGCCCACGCAACTCTTCGATCCTGCGGTGCAGGGCTGCGCGTTGCTGCCCGTCGTGATGTCGTGGAAGATAGCCGCATAACTCGTCGGGTCCGCCGCCAGACTGTAGAGCGTCTGATTGAAGTTTCCCTGCTTGCCGTACTTCTCCACCAGCAGGGTCAGCATTCCGGCAAACGAGGGCGAGGAGGCCGAAGTGCCGCCCGCCGTCATCAGGTCCGAGTTCGAGTCGCGGAATCCATCAACGCAGCTCGGACCATCGGTCTGCGACGGGTCGGTGGCTGAGGTGAACTCTTGCGAGCACAACAGGTAGGCATCGTGATCGGCCGATGCGGAGAAGGCAACGTCGGGCACGAACCGCATCGGCACCCCGCTGAAGTTGCCCGGAGCCCACTGCCAGCTCGGCATGGCATAGTACAGACTCACTCCACCGCCACCGGAGGTCAGAGTATTGGTTGGATCTTGCGACTGATCGTAGGACGTGTCGCTCCAACTCGTCTCCGGAATGTATTGCAGCGCCGAGCTGATGATGTCAGCTGTACTGCTGTAGCTCCAGTACTCATTCGCGCCCGGCTCGGGGCTGCCGGCGCTGAACGTCGTCCCGCCAACGCCGGTCACATATGGGCTGGAGGCCGGGTAGTCCACAACCGCTCCTTGCGTGGCAATAGTGTTTCCCTGGTCGCAGCCCGCCGCTCCCGCATCGCCCGAGGAGTTCAGCACCGATTGTCCCTGCGATGCGGCTTCCTCCAGAAACCCATCGAACACAGCTCTCATGTTCGCCGAGAATTGCGTCTCGCAACTCGCGTAGCTGATGCTGATGACGGGGACAACCGCTCCGTCAACCTTGTAGGTCGTCACCAGGTAGACCGCGGCACTGAATACGTCCTGCTCCGGATCATTGGCCGTGGCATATACGAAGTCCACCGTCGCGTCTTTGGCGATGCCGCCCGACCATTCCACGTCCAGGTCCGCCTCGCCGACATCGCCGACGCTCTCGCCCGCTACGTCGGTGCAGTCCGCCGTGCTGATGCAGACCATGTTCAGCTTCGTCGCGCTTAGCCCGGCAGCCGCGCGGAAATCATCGATGTCTGCCTGCGGAAAGTAGGTTTGCCCGGCAATACCAATATGCATTCCGGTACCGGTGTAGCCGGCGCTGTAGATCGATGTGACGTTGTAGATGGTCGCCCAGTCGCCCGGCGACAGGAAGTGATTTCCTGAAAACTGCGAGGTGAACTGTGGATTCAGATGCTTCACAATCGCCTGCGGCTTCGGACGGAAGCCGCTTAGTCCGCCAATCCCGGCCACCACGTTGGCCAGTCCCCGTGGTATTGCTATCTCTGTCGCGTTGCTGATCTGCGTGTCGGCGCCAATTCTGTATTGATGAATCCGCGTTCGGAAAGCCATCTCCGCCTGCGCCACCGTTCCGGAGAACATAATCAGGTTGCGCGATGGCGCTACGTTCTTCACCGTGAAGCCGTGAGTCTCAAGCCAACCCGTCACCTGGCTGAGGTCTGCCTCCGTCAGTCCAAAGCGTGCGCCGAATTCCTCCTGCGTCAGCCACTGGTGAAACTGTGCCGACTTCGGATTCTGCTGCGCCTCCACCAGAGCATCCAGTTCCGCCTTCTCGGCCACGCTCGGAGCAATGCTTAGCGTCATCGACTCCAGCCGCATGCCGGGGTTCGCCTCGCCCAAGTCACCCGCCTGCCGTGTCAGCGGATGCACGGTTCCCGAGAGTGTCACCACCGGCCCAGAGGTCAGTTCCTGCGTAATGCGGTTGGGGCGCGGCGTGGTCTGGGAAGCCAGTGCTGCCATCATCGTCAGAACCACGGCCGACACGGCTATCCATCTCCTCCATCTATTTAATGCAAGAAACCGGTTTGCTTTCTGGCGTGCCTTCGCTGTCATCGGGCACCCCCGCAATGCCAAAGGACTGCTCCAAGGCACGTCCAGAAAACCATCGAAAACAAAAGGGCGATCATGATACCCCTCGCCGGCATTCCCCCATTGAATAGCTCATCTCTTTCACTTGCCTGATTCAGAGAGCACCTCCGGAGCGATCGCGTCGCCATTTCCTCTTGTGTGCCGCCGCGTGGACGGCAATGACAACTCCGGTGCAAATGCGCGACGGACATCCCCGTTCCTTCCGCGCGCCTGTTTGTTGGTGATGAAAAGTTGGACGGTGGTCTCGAACTCCTCAATCGCTTCACGAAATGCGAGATAGGCTCGATAAGCATGGAAGAGCGCGTGACACTCTTCACATCCACCCTTGATGCCCCCTTGCTCGTCTTTTACGGGGTTGTAGGCGGGATGCCGGGAACATCGACCCTTGATGCGATACACAACCCGAAACGCCATTTTGAACATGTAGCTCCTCTCAACTGCCAAATACAATATCATACATAGTTCTGATATTACTGTTATGTTTTTTGGTTCGTGGCGGGAAAGGAGCTGCAATACGTGGGTGAATCGGGCTCGGGGCAGTAATATACAAACGTTGAGGACAATGTGGAGCTATTGATCCACGGTCACTGAGCGAAGGCTCTCTCCGGCTGCCGCGCCGGACGGCATCTTGAAGAGTTCACCGAGTGTTCTTGGAACCGGCCGGTCTTGCGTGGATTTCTTGAACGCATCAAGCGGAACGTCGGGTTTACGCACTATCTGACCACAAATCTGGTTTTGCATAAATTGGTGATAGCCTGATTCGTAGCGGGGCCGGGCGCAGGACTGAAGGCAGCGATAGTCGGCACCACCGCGCCAACGAATATTCGCTGGTAACAGCAACGGTTTTCGACATGACACTTCTCCATTTCGATTGTTGATATGTGGAGGTCATGCGGACAGGCACACCTCACCTGTCCGCGCAAAGTGGCGGTGGTGATGGAAGCGGTTGTTTATGCCGCTTCCGTGGTGACTGCCTGTATGCGGGAGCGCGCCGCGGACGATCGGCCCAGCGTTCTTCCCAGTGATCCAGATACGCTTGCGCCTCTTCCAGGCTCTCGAAACGCTTACCTTTTAGCGGTGTCTTTTTGGCATGGCCTACGCCTGATTCGACCTTACCCTTGCGA
>Ga0181520_10000272_pt1 | contig 114709 bp, 102 predicted proteins | sample PEATcosm2014_Bin_29_FD_132451 | JGI IMG/M metagenome (GOLD analysis project Ga0181520, IMG submission 132451) | Peatland microbial communities from MTU Mesocosm Facility, Houghton, MI, USA - PEATcosm2014_Bin02_30_metaG | ecosystem: Environmental > Terrestrial > Soil > Wetlands > Peat | place... | reverse complement strand
CCTGGAACATCCGACCTCAGTCCGACCAATAGAACTCACACATCTTTCGACCAGTCGTGTCCACTTGCAAAATGTGGACACGACCTCTCTCATTCACAGACTCTTTCAGGCCGTCAACACGGTGGGGCGAAGATTACCTTGCTGGTGGAGAGCACAAAGGATGTGAGCGGCGCGGTCCATAATGCTGTTGCCGTGATCGCAAGCGTATAGCGTTAGAGGGTCTGTACAGCGCCGCCAGCGGTCAACTTGAGCAGGCGAAACTCGCGCAGGTTGGTGATGAGCACCAGACCGTATTGCTGGAGATAGCGGCGGGTCTGCTCCGCGTGGGTTAGGGTATCAAGGTCGTATTCGGCTGGCTTGATCTCGACTACGCCGCGCTCAGGATTTTGGAGAATAGGTGGAACGGCATTGCGACCGGTTCGTTTGGGCTGCGGGAAGAAGCCACCATCTGGCATGCCAGCGCCCTGGTCGCGGAGCTGCGTAGAGAAAAGAACTGGTGGTCTTAACCCTTGACCGGCAGCGTTGGCCAATCAGCGTGATACGCCTACCGAGTTCGCTCAGGATTGTTTCTGCATGGGTAGCTGTCCACTTCTGCATAAGCAAATTCCACGTGTCCAAGTCTTGAGGTGAACAGACTGATAGCTGCCGCAAGAGGTCATATCCGCTCCGACTCTGTTCCAGCCGTCCCCAAATTTCTACCGTCCTGGCAAGATCGGCAGGTTTCAGGGATGGGCATCTTTCCTGAACTTCATCTAGGAACGCACCGATTTGACGCTGGGATACTAGGGACAGATCACGAATTACATAACGGTTCTGCTATCGGGATAGTGCGCTCCAGATACGTAACGCTGGCACGTCTACAACGTCCTTCTGGGTATGTTATTGATCCTATTGATCTCCTTGCGGTCATCTGCGAACAACTCTTTGAGATCTTCTATAACTGCTTTGTGGACAGCCGCGCGCACTTGTTCAACGCGGTCATTGTGCCTGAAACCGCTCCAGTCAGGCTGGTTATCATCGACCTGCAAAATATCGGCTTCCACGACGAAACTGAACCGCTTTGCTTCGCTCGTTCGCCCATCAAGATATTTGCCTTCGGCGTCGAGACCATCCCATGATGGTTCGCCGACCATTCGCCGATTCACCCACCACGCTATTCCTTTCAAATGCTTCGTTCGTTCTTGAGTCGATGGGTCAATCCGAAGCCGGTGCAACTCTTCAACCTTGCAAAGATAAACTCCCGAAAAATTGCAGTTCTCTGATGAAATAGGCCGGAAGAATTCCACGATGCGCAACAACTGAGACACAGGTTCCGTGTCCGCCCCTCTTTGATTCCCTCTCCACTTTGCAGATGAAGGGCGTTTCGCCGCCCTCTGTGAGGGTGAACGTCACCTGCGCCGATGTCACGGGGCAGGGCGCGTCAATGGCCAAATCATCGCGAATTTCTGCGCTAAGACATGTTCCATTTGCTAAGACAAAACGGGCGCAGAACGGCTATAACGGCTGTTTTGTCCGCTGTGTCCGCTTTTGACTATCTCATTATCTTATTGATTCTGCAGTATTTGATTGATCCTAAATGATTGATAATAAAGGTCTGGCGGAGAGAGTGGGATTCGAACCCACGTTAGAGTTTCCCCTAAACACGCTTTCCAAGCGTGCGCCTTCAGCCACTCGGCCATCTCTCCGCTTTACCGGCAGGATTCGCTTGCGCGAACATTTCTATTGTAGCTTACCCAGTCTCTCCCGTGGGCGGAGTACTGGATCCATTCTGTGGATTACTCTGGGGTGGCCGCCTTGACACTTACCTTCGTGAAATGTTCCCGACTCCGCTTGCCGACGCAGCCGCCACTTGGGGTATCGCGGGTGTCTCTACTGTTGAAGTTTCAGCCTTGAAGTTTTCCAGCAACCGATGATGCATACAATACAGCGCCAGTTCGAGACGGTCGGAGATTCCCAGCTTGTCGTAAATTTTTCGCAGATAGTTTTTCACCACCTGCTCTGTGGTCCCAACCTCCTGCGCAATGTCCTTGTTGCGCAAGCCTTGTGTCACCCCGGAAATGATCTGGAGTTCCTTCGTGCTCAGCTTCATCCGGCTTCGCGGCGATGTCAGTTGCGAGGCCTGCGCCCGATATGCCTCGATCACCCAATTTATACCCCGACTGTCCAGCCAGGTCTCGCCCTCATGCACCTTGCGAATGCACCTTATGAGCAGATCGGGTCCCACCGAGCGTGTCACGATGCCGCGTACTCCCCGTCGCAGGAATTCGACGGTCTCTTCTTCGGTCGGCTCATTCATCACCAGCACGATCTTCAGTGCCGGGGCAACCGCCAGTAAATTGCTTACCACCTCACGCGGCGAATCGCTCAGCCCACACTCGAACAAAATTAGATCGGCTTCGTAACGGCCCACGGCGGTCAGTGCGTTGGCTGCTGACTCTACCTGCGCCACGATACGGATATCGTCTTCGATAGCGCAGATTCTCCGCACCCCAACACGGAAAATAGGCTCGCTGTCAGCCACAATTACGCGGATGGCTCCGGGCAAAGCTGATTCCGACTCTGGTTGCAGTTCTGGTGTGGCCTCATCGTTGGCCATCAGGGGTTCCCGCTCTCTTCGGAGTTCGTCTGCTTAGCTTAGCGGGAGATGTGGTATTCGTCAATGATTGCGCCGACCGCAATTCGCTCGCCGACGGGATTACAACGTACAACCCGTCCGACGCACTCCACCTGCACATCTTTCTCCGAGCCCATCGTCTGGGCCGGCATGCAGATCGAAAACTGAATCGTTGAGCCAACCGGGTAGTCGACTCCGCAGTGAATCAGAACTCCGCCAGCGGATATATCCTGGGTCTCCGCGTTGCCCCCGTCCTCCTGCTCGTGCAAGTTGACGCTCAGGTGTAGCGGGAACCGGACGGAGCAACGTAGATCGGTACTCAACGCAGTTTTCACGTAGGTCAGCATAGACGCTCATCTCTAAAATGAAAAATTACGAAAGTGCCCACTAAAGGGCAGTGCGATCTGTGTCCCTCTGGTGACTCCGCCACGGGGCATCCCTTCCGGCTAAAAGCGCGTCGTCTCCGTGAACTGGAAGCCTTCTACCCGCATCGCCGGCGCCACCATATCAAAAGCCTCCTCACCGCAAGCCCGCATCGGTTGACCTAAGTCCAATACTTGCCGCAACATCTGGACCACGCTCTGATTGAATCGGAAATTTCTGATCCCCTGCCCAACTCGTCCATGCTGCACCACAAAAGTGCCGTCCCGAGTCATCCCAGTCAGTATCTTCTCGTATGCATCCACCTCCCGGATGTACCACAGGCGGGTAACCAGCAGACCGCGTTCAGTGCTGGAAATCATCTCCTGCAAGGTCTTTTCCTCGCCTTGCGGAACCTTGAATACGATGTTTGCCGCTGCCTCTCCACCCTCGTTCGGCAAACTAAAGCCGTGCCCGGTAGCTCGCGCTCCAGCCAGCTTCTGCGCCAGCTCCGATCTGGCGATCCGAGCCGCCGTTCCCCGGGCCATGGCGACTTCGCGAACCATGCCATTCTCCACCAGCGTCAGCCCCTGTTTCCCCACGCCTTCGCCATCGAAATCCGGCCCGGTCTGCTCCGGATGACGTACATCATCAGTAATCGAAATATTTTTTCCGAACAGTTCAGTTCCCAACCGTCCGTTCAGGCACGAGCGCTGCTCCAGCAGAGCCAGACCGCTGAAGTCCGCCGCCAGGAAGCCGATCAGATCGACCACCGCCGAGGGCTCCAGGATCACCGTGTACTTTCCTGGCGGCAGTTCCACCGGTGATGCAGATCGCAGCGCCTTCTCCGCCGCGATCTCAGCCAGCGCACGCGCATCCAGCCGCCTCGCGCTGGTGTAGTTCTGCTTCTGCCAGCCGGAGCTGTCCGTCGCCTGCATCGTGACCGAAGCCTCGGCCAGCGTCTCCTGGTGCCAGCGCTCCACGCCATGCGAATTGAACAACGCCTCAAAGCTCTCAGCGCACGAATACACTCCCGCCGCATTCAGCCCGTCGCGGTTGGCGACCGCAACCATTGCCGCAACCTGTTGCGCGCGCTCGCCCGCACCCATCGCCGCCGTCTCGGCGCAGCAGCGGTCGAGTTCCGGCGCGCTGCCCTGCTCCGCGGCGGTAAGCATCGGCAGCAATTCTTTGTCCTCTTCCTGCACCCGCGCCAGCGCTTCCGCCTGCTGCACAACCCGACGCAGAGCCTCCTCATCCAGCCGATTCGTGGTGGCGCGCGCCGTGCGTCCACCCATCTGCACCCGCACGGAAACCTCGCAACCTTCTTCGCTCACGTTCTGCGTAATCGCGTTGTTGGCAAAGCGCGTCAGCGCCGAACGCCCGCCCTGCACTGTAACTTCAACATCGCTCGCCTGCGACGCACGCCGTACCCGCTCGAAAATCTCTCCGCACCGTTCCTTGTCAAGCAATACATTTACATTCATCAATCTTCCTCGAACGCCTTGCTGCTGCACTAGAAACCGGTGCGGCGACCTACCTTTTAACTCGTATCTTTTGCGGGTTCTCGTCGAACCGACGTTACTCTTGCTCCCTAGCTCCTGTACGCTCCGCCCACTTTCACCTGCCGGAACCTCGCCGGAGCCGCGCCATGTCCTGTGCCCATGCCCTGCTCCGGCTGTCCCTTGCCGCAGTTCGGAGTCCCCCACAGTGTCCATTGCCGCCGGTCGCAGATCGCGTCCATCGAGTTCCAGAACTCCGTACTAATCCCCGAGTACGATGGATTGCGCAGCATCCGTCCCAGCTTTCCGCCCTTGATCTCCCACGCCGCCTCGCAGCCAAATTGGAAGTTGTAGCGCTTGTCGTCGATCGACCAGGAGCGATTGGTCTCCATGTAGATTCCGTCACCGGTCGAGCCGATCAGTTCGTCAAAACTCAAGGGCTCGTCTCCCGGCAGGATGCTCACGTTGCTCATGCGCACAATCGGCACCCGCGCCCATCCGGCGGCCCGCATGTGTCCGCCGGAGCGGTTGCGCCCGATCATCGCCGCCGTATCGCGCGATGACAGATATCCCTCGAACTGTCCCTTCGTGATGATTGGAACGCACTGCGCCGCCACGCCTTCATCGTCATAGAGGAACGTTCCCAGCCCCGGCCCGTGTTCCGGACGGGCATCGGCCACAACGTTCACCAAGTCGCTGCCATAGCGCAGCGTGTGTAGCTTGTCGAGGGTGAGGAAGGAAGTACCGGCGAAGTTCGCCTCATATCCCAGCACCCGGTCCAGTTCAATCGGATGCCCAATCGACTCATGAATCTGCAATCCCAGTTGCGACGAATCCAACACCAGATCGCAGCGTCCCTGGGGACACTGCGGAGCCTTCAGTAGTGCGACGCACTCCCGCGCCACCCGCTCCGCATTTTCCAGCAGGCGAAGCTCCCCGATCAGTTCGTACCCTTTGTTCTGGTACTGCCCACCAAACGAATTCGGATACGAGCGTACCTGGATCGAGTCGCCTTCGAAGGCGTGCGCCGCAAATCCCGCGCCCGTGGTCGTCCGCGTCTGGTGGATTACCGCGCCCTCTGAGCTGTAAAACCATTGCTCGTAGCGCCGGAAGATCATGCTGGTCTCTGCCAGGGTCACGCCCTCCACCGCCGTCAGTGTCTGGTCGATCTTGCGCAGCAGTTCGAAATTTTCCTCCATCGGCACCGTAAAAGGATCGATCTGGCAAGGTGAACTCCACTTCGCCACCGCCGGGGGCTCATCCACCAGCCGCACTGGCTCGCGCTGCACCCGTGCTGATGCCTTGGCAATCTCTACCGCCAGCGCCGCGCAGCGCTCCACGCCCTTGCGCGTCAACTCCTGCGTGGCGGCGAAGCCCCAGCCGCCATCGGCCAGCACCCGAACTCCTATCCCCAGCGACTCGCTCTCCGAGGCCACCGCGACCCGTCCGTTCCGGGTTCCCAGCGAACGCGTGCGCTCATCCACAATTCGCGCCTCGGCATGGCTTGCACCCAGTGCAACGGCCATTCCCAATGCCCAATCCGCAATCTGTTTCATCGCAACTCCCACCGCGCTGCAGGCGGCCCGCCAATTCTATTCCTTCCGCGTTACCCTGAAGACCGCAAGCAATAAATTCTTCCGTGATCCGCTCTGATCTGATATTCATGCCATGCGTTGCAAAATAACCTCTCCCACAGAAGTTCCAGATTAGGCCACTCCCCGGCCCGCCCGCGCGTCCAACCCCGAGAGGTAATTTCGCATGACTGAACGCTCTCCCAAGCCTCTCCGTGGACCGCTCTTCGGAGCCATTGCCGGAGCCACCGCCGCCTGGGCCATGAACCAGTTTCAGGAGTTCCTCAGCAAGGCCACGCCGAAGCCGCGCCGCTATACTTCAGTCGAGAGCGAGCCCCCGGCCGAGGATGCAACCATGAAGACTGCTGACCGCATTGCTCGCCGCATTCATCTCCACCCGCTCTCTCCACAGCAGAAAGCCAAAGCTGGTCCGGTCGTGCATTATGCCTTTGGAACCGCCCTGGGCGCCTCTATGGCCTCGCCGCCGAGTACTTTCCGGAGACCAGCGCCGGATTCGGCACAATTTTTGGAACTCTGATTTTCGCCTTAGTCGATGAAACCGCCGTTCCGCTCGCGGGATTGTCGGGTAAGCCAAGTGAATATCCCGCATCCAGCCACATCCGCGCTTTTGCCTCCCACGTTGTTTACGGAGCCAGCGCTGAAGCCGTCCGAAGCACGCTCACTCGCGCCGCCTGACGAGTACAACAAAATGGCCGCGATTCACTCGCGGCCCCGCAGCCATTTCTCTTTAATCCGATTCCCCTGCCAAACGGAGATCGTCAGCTCTACTGTTTTTCCATGCCTTGCGGGGTAAATGTAATCGTAGTCGGATGCCCCACCACGCCCAGTGTTCCTGCGGGTTTGCCGTTATAGGTGACGGACAATCCTGCTGGGTTCCCCACCACCAGCGTCAGCTTTTCCTTGGCCGTGTAGCTCCGGGTGCGCGTCTCCGGTTTCTCCGGGTCAAGGGTCAGGGACTCCACCGTCTTGCCGTCGCTGCGTACGCTGATCCATGCCCGTGCGGTAGCGGAAATTGAAATCTCCACTGGTGCCGCAGGCTGCCCCGAGCCAACCGGCGCTGCTCCCCCAGAGGCTGCGACCGGCTGGGCCGGATTCGCACTCTGATTTGCGTTTTGCGCGTTCTGTGGTACGTTCAACGCGGCGCTGCCGTCCGTCGCGTTCCCGGCGACAGGCGGTGCCTGATTCGGTTCGCTCCCCACCGCCAGTGATGGTGGAGCCGAAACTGGAGCCGCTGGATTCGTCCCTGAACTCTCTGCCGCGTGCTGTGCGGCTGCGTGTTCCCGGGAATCCTTGCGCAGTTCCCTCAGCCACACTGCGCCCATTGCCAGCGCCACAATCAGGGCGAGCACGCCTACCACCGTCGCCGCGTTCGGGCCTCGATCGTGTGCCCCTTGGCGTGCGGCGGAAATCTGGGTGGACATCGCCTGCATATCAATTTCCGGGGTCGCCAGCTTGGCCGCTTCCAGATATTCGGCTACGGTTTTCTCTTCATCCAGTCCCACGCAGCGTGCATACGCCCGCACGAAGCCCTTGTTAAAGATACCGCCGGGCAGCAGATCAAAGCGCTCGTCCTCCAGCGCCTGCAAGGCTCTAGAGCTGACTTTGGTTGAAGCCGCGACTTCCTGCAGAGTAATGTTGCGCGCTTCCCGTGCCTGGCGCAGATTTTGTCCAAACAATGCCACGTCGTTCGCCCCTCGCCCGATAACCCACTCTCGGAACTGCAGTCTCCCAGGCGGCGCACGGCACTTGTGCGTACTGCGCTCGATGAGTCATCAATACAGCTCTGACGGTCATCATAGAAATGCTGCCAACGCAAGTCAAACCCGAGCGCCTTCAATTGTAACGGCAGAGTCCACGACGCACCAAGTTCGCCAATCCCAAAAAGCTGCCCCCGGCACCACCATCCCTCTAGGCCAATAAACATCCCCCGGTCTATAATGGGGTACTCTTAGCGCCAGTATTCCAGGGCAAATGTGATGACCCAACCGCTACGGCCGGCTGAAGTCAGCCAGTCTAAACCAGAACTGGCCATCCTCCATGACGTCGCCAAGGCGCTCACGTCTTCTCTGAACCTCGACTCCATTCTCCAGACCATCATGGAAAAGGTCGCCGCCTACTTCCAGCCTGACACCTGGAGTCTGCTCATGACCGACGATGAGCATCACGAACTCTACTTCGCCATCGCCATCGGAGACGCCAGTGAGTCCCTCAAGTCTGTCCGCCTGCGCATTGGCGAAGGCATCGCCGGATGGGTCGCCAAACACGGTGAACCGCTCGTCGTCCCTGACGTTACCAAGGACGAGCGCTTCGCTTCCCGCATCGACCAGATGACCCAGTGGAAGACCCGTTCCATCCTCTGCGTCCCGCTCTCCTCCAAAGAGAAAGTTCTCGGCGTCATCCAGCTCATCAACGTCGATATGTCCAGCTTCGGCAACGATCAGTTCATGCTCCTCCAGGCCCTGGCAGACTATGCCGCCATCGCCATTGACAACGCCCGCGCCGTCGAGAAGATTCAGGAACTGACAATTACCGACGACTGCACCGGACTCTACAATGCGCGCCATCTCTACAGCACCATCGAGTCCGAGGTCTATCGCTCCAACCGCTTCGGCTATGAGTTCAGCGTCCTCTTCCTCGACCTCGACCGATTCAAGCTGGTCAATGACAATTACGGACACCTCGTCGGCAGCCGCCTGCTCTATGAAATCGGTACCACCATCAAGAGCCGCCTCCGCCTCATCGACTACGCTTTCCGCTACGGTGGCGATGAATTCGTGGTCCTGCTGCCCCAGACCTGCAAAAAGTCATCTCTCGTCGTCGCCCGCCGCCTGCGAGACATCCTGCGCACCACCCAGTTCCACATGGGCGAGGGCCTCGATCTCAATGTCCGCGCCAGCATGGGCGTAGCCAGCTTTCCCGACGACGCCAAGAACGCCCACGACCTCATTCGCCAAGCCGACGAAATGATGTACACCATCAAAAACACTACCCGCGACGCGATCGGCGTCTGCGGCCAAGGCACCGTCCTCTAGCGCCGTCTTTCAGCGCAGGGCCAGAACTTATCGCCGCAACCGCGTTACCCATTCTTCGGTCTGCTGCCAAAATTCGCCTATGTAGGCGGCACCGCATCAGCCATAATCAGATATTGCACAATTCATCGTGGGTTGGAGAAAGAGGTTCCCGTGCGCCGTTCCGCTGGTTTTCTGATTTCTGTTTCTTTGGTCCTTGTCGCTGTTTTGGGCGGGTTGGCCTTCGCACAACTCCCTGCGGCAAAGCCCACCCCCAGTCCCGTCCGCCACGGCCTGTTCGCGTTCGATGAAGATTTACAGGCGCTGGCAAAGCGGGTCGGACCATCGGTGGTGACCATCGAAGTCACCGGTCTGACCACGGTGCAGGACCCTAACACACGGCAGACCAATATCGCCAAGGAGCAGGGACTCGGCTCCGGCATCATTGTCGATCCCTCGGGATACATCCTGACCAATGCCCATGTCGTCGAGCACGCTACCTCCGTCTATGTTCTGGTATTCCGCCATCGCGACCGGCAGACCGGCGGCATTGAAAACTCCGAGCGCTTTCCCGCCAAAGTTCTGGGGCGCGACGCGCTCACCGATCTCGCCCTGCTCAAGGTCGAAGCCACCGGCTTGCCAGCGCTCACCCTGGCCGACTCCGACCAGGTGCATGTTGGCCAGCTTGCTCTCGCCTTTGGCAGCCCCCTCGGCCTTGAGAACACGGTAACGATGGGCGTCATCAGTTCCACCCAGCGCCAACTCAACAACGCCACTCCCGTGGTTTACCTGCAGACCGACGCGGCCATCAATCCCGGTAACTCCGGCGGACCGCTGGTCGATATCAATGGCGATGTCATCGGCATGAATTCTATGATCGCCTCGCAGTCGGGCGGTAGCGAGGGCGTAGGATTTTCGATTCCCTCAAACATGATCCGCCTTGTCTACGAGCAGTTGCGCAAGCGGGGACACGTGCGCCGCGGAGCCATCGGCATTATTGCTCGGGAAATCACCCCAACCCTTGCCAACGGTCTCGGCCTTGCGAGCCGCTCCGGAGTCATCCTCGAGGACGTATTGCCAGGCTCTTCCGCTGAGCGCTCAGGTCTGCGACAGGGAGACATTTTGCTGGCCGTCGACAGCAAGGAATTCCAAGATGCGCGCTCCCTGTCTGTCTTACTCTTCCAGAAGAACGTGGGCGACATCACGGCGTTCAAAATCCAACGCGGCACGGAAGTCCTCACCGTGAAGGTTCCGGTAACCGAGCGCCCGGGTGATCCGGAGAGTATTCTCGATCCCACGCAGTCGGCTGGCAACATCGTCCTCAAGCTGGGAATCGTCGGCATTCAGATTACAGATTCAGTCGCACAGTTGATTCCTCCCACGCGCGCTCCAGGAGGCATCCTAGTGACCGCGCTGACCGCCGGAGGTAACGCCTCGCTCTTCGGTCTGCAACCCGGCGACGTGCTGCACGCTCTGAATCGCACGCCGCTGGATACCTTGGAAACTCTGCGCAAAGCCCTGGCCGCATTAAAGCCCGGAGATCCGGTGGTCATCAGCATCGAGCGCGGCGGTCAACTCAACTACATCGCGTTTGACAACCCAGAGTAGCCAATTCAGAGTAGCCGTGCTCGCCCGTTCCAGAGCGCACTGCTTGTGTCATACTGCCTGCATTGTGCGCCTTCATCTGGCCACGTTCGTCGACGATTACCGCCGTCATGGCACGCAGAAGGCCGTGGTTGTCCACCGTGGCAATCGCGGGCAGGTTTCCACCTACGCCGACCTTGCAGACCTGTCCCAGCGCTTTGCCGCCGAACTCATGCGGCGCAAGATCGTCGCCGGTGACCGCGTCGTGCTCTGGGGACAGAACAGCGCGGAGTGGATTGCTGCATTCTTTGGCTGCGTCCTGCGCGGCGTACTCGTGGTTCCCCTGGATGCCGCAGGTGGCCTGGATTTCGCCCAGCGCGTCATCGCCGAAACCAAGCCGCGCCTGCTCGCCGGGGACGAAGCTCTGCTCTCCCGCCTCCCGGCCCGCATCCCACGCATTGTCCTCGAAGAATTGGCGGCTGCGCTTCCCTTCCCGCCTTCCCACACTTCGTTGGCTGAGCCGAGCCTCGGGCCGGATACTCCGCTGCAGATTCTCTTCACCTCCGGCACAACTTCTGAACCCAAAGGCATTGTCCATACCCACCGCAACGTACTCGCCAGCCTTGATCCCATCGAGCGCGAGATGCAGAAGTATCTGCGCTACGAGCGGATCTTCCATCCCCTGCGCTTTCTGCACACGCTGCCGCTCAGTCATGTCTTCGGACAATTCATGGGTTTGTGGATTCCCCCCCTGCTCGCCGCCGAAGTACACTTCGAAAATCGTCTCCAGGCGCCTCGCCTGCGGGAGTTGATCCACCGCCATCGCATCTCCGTGCTGGCTGCGGTGCCGCGGGTCCTCGATCTGCTCAAGTCGCATCTCGAAGAACGCTTTCCTGCTCTTCCGGAGCGGCTGGAGTCCGCGCGCGGCCAGCGGATCTGGCACCGCTGGTGGAAATTCCGCGACGTGCATCGCGACTTCGGCCTCAAGTTCTGGGCCTTTGTCTGTGGCGGAGCTTCCCTGCCACCGCCGGTCGAGCGCTTCTGGAATGACCTCGGCTTTGCCCTGATCCAAGGCTATGGCATGACCGAAACGGCCGCGCTCATCACTCTCAATCATCCCTTTCACATCGGTCAGGGAAGCATCGGCAAACCACTCCCGGGGCGTGAGATCCGCATCGCCAACGATGGCGAAATCCAGGTGTGCGGTGAAATGGTGGCCTCCGCCCGCTGGCAAAATGGCCGCATGCAGACCCTCCACGACCCCTGGCTGGCAACTGGCGATTTGGTCGAGCAAGACAGTGATGGACAGCTTCACTTCCTCGGCCGCAAGAGCGAAACCATCGTGACCTCGGCAGGACTCAACATCCACCCCGAAGATGTGGAGGCGGCGCTGAACCGGCAGCCCGGCGTGGCAGCAGCCGCCGTGGTTCCACTCGACACCGGCACCGGACCCGTGCCCGCGGCCGCACTGATTTTTCGCGGCAGCCCGGAGCAGGCCCAGTCTGCGATTGACGCGGCCAACACCAGCCTCTCGGAGTACCAACGGGTTTACCGCTGGAAGTTATGGCCGCAACTGGACTTTCCCCGCACCTCCATTGGGAAAATCCAGCGCCGGACCGTTGAACAGTGGATCGCCGCGCAGTATGCCGGTCCCGATTGGGTCAACGCACATGGTATCGACGCACGGGGCAGCATACAAAGCTGCGAAGTGCCCGCCGCCGCGCCAGACCCTTTGTCCGCCCTCATCGCAGCCCTCACTCGCAGCCAACCGGCAAAGCTCGACGACGATGCCCGCCTCGACCGCGATTTGCATCTCGACAGCCTCGCCCGCGTGCAACTGCAGACGGAATTGGAGCAACGCCTGAGCGTCACCATTGGCGACGAGGAGTTCGAGCAGCTCGCGACCCTCGGTCAACTGCGCACCCGCCTCGGCTTCGCTGGTGGCCCACATCCGCCTGCATTTGGCGAATGTGGGGATGGTGGGAAAGCCGCGACTGCCGGCCCACATCCACCAACCGTTGGCGAAAGTGAACTCGCCCCGTCAGGGGCCCTCGCGCGCGAGCCATACCGCTTCATCTATCCGCGCTGGACTTGGTGGCCCGCCGTCCAAGCCGCAAGGGTGCTCTTTCAGGTAGCCATAATGCGCCCGTTGATCTGGCTGCTTGCCGCCCCCACGGTGGTACGTGAATCCGAGCATCCCCTTCCGGAGCAGCCGCTTCTGCTGATTGCAAACCACGTCACCGCCTTCGATGCCCCTCTAGTTCTCTACGCCCTGCCTGCTCCCATGCGCCGCAGGGTCGCCATCGCCATGGCCGGTGAGATGCTCGTGGATTGGCGGCACGCACGCCACCAGGGTAACTGGCTGCTGAACCTTCTGGCTCCCTTTGAATACTGGCTCGTCACTGCGCTCTTCAATGTCTTTCCGCTGCCGCGTAGCGCCGGATTCCGGCACAGCTTCGCCCACGCTGGCGATGCCATGGACCACGGCTATCACGTACTCGTCTTTCCTGAAGGGCAGATGTCCCCAGGCGGCTCCTTGCAGCCCTTCCGTGCCGGTATAGGACTGCTCGCACGCGAATCGAAAGCCCGGATTCTACCGGTTGCGTTGCAGGGTCTGGGCGAACTCAAGCAACACAAGCGGCGCTGGTTCCGCTCCCACGCGCTCCAGATCCGCGTCGGCAAAAGCATAGGACCTGCCCCGCAACTCGCACCTGAGGAGCTCGCGGAGTTCCTTCACCATGCCCTCGCTGATCTGCTGCGCGGTGAACAGTAACCCACGGGCTCCCCTAAGCGCCAAGCCGCTTTCGAACGACGAACCGGAACGGCGCGCCTCTTACTGCACCCAGCCGCTTCCATGAATCGAGTCGCGCTCGTCCAATGCCTGTGTGTTCTGCCGGGAGCCGGACGGATTTGCCCCAAGCTCCCGTACCGACGCTAGCTGTGGGGCAAACGCTGAGCGGTCCTGATGCCCACCCGAATCGCGATCGCGCGCCAGACGGAAGCGCTCCACCAGATTTCGCAGACTATGGGTAAGCCGTGATAGATCCTGGCAGGCAATTGCCGACTGCTGGGTGCCGATCGTAGATGCCTCCACAATCTTTGAGATTTGTTCCATACTGTTCTTCACTTCCCGGAAAGTCTCAGTCGATTGAACACGCGATTCCTCAGTTCCCGGAGGGAGCACACGGCCTCCCATCCAATTTCCAGGGAGCAGCATCGGACGGGTCAGCTCCACAACTGTCTCCGCACATCTCTCCCATGGCCTCTCATCTGCAGCAGTCATGCCGGACTTAAACGAATTACCGGAAAACCGGCGAGTGGGCGAGAAACGTGCATCTTCGAGAATCAGGTGCAATGAGAATCAGGTGCATTGAGAGGCAGGTGTATTTGTAGGCAGGTGTACTTAGAGGCAGGTGCATTTATTTTTGAGAGGCGTTATTTGGAACGTTACTCCCTGGCGTGCTTGCCAGCCGCAAAGCGATCTTCTTCCGCGCGTAGTTCCTCCGGCGTGTTCACGTTCGTCCACCCGTCCACAAGCTCCGCCGGAGGCTCCAGCACCACCGTGCGAGAGAGTCCAAGCAGCGCCTTGGGACTCACAAACTGCTCGCGGTCCGCCCGGGCCTGCCGCTCCAGCGACTCAAGTGCTTGCGGTTCATACAGCGCCAGCGTAGGGCAAGTATGCCCATCGCACTGCTTAGGAATCACCGCCCACCGCCCTGGTTTCCGCTGCCCGGCGAGCCACTCAATGTGCTCCGGCCGCAGCCAAGGATGATCGCACGCGGCCACGATCCAAGCCGCCTCCGGAGCCCAGCGATGCGCCGCGATCAGGCCTGCTCCCGGCCCGGCAAAGCCCGGAGAATCCGGCAATCGCCCCAGTTCCAGCAGCGCCTCCGGCAACCCACCCGACCCGAGTACAACGGTTCTGCCGTCGCCCAGGCCAGCCTCCAGCGCCGCCGCCGCAATCCCGGCCAGAGGCCGACCGCCGACCCTCAGAAGCTGCTTTGGCGAACCCATGCGAGAGCTGTTGCCGCCGACCAACAACCCACCGTACAGTGGCCTCGCGTTCCACGTCATGGGCAACCACGCGTCGATATAATCCAAAAACGCGGCCAGTCGGTCGCTATTCCACTCGAGCGCCCCGACAACGTTGGCAACACCCTCTGGCGCAGCCAACCCCTCCGCCTTGCTCAGCCAGAACTTCGGCAACGGCGTGTCCTTGTGCCCTTCCACCAGCAGCAGGTCGTGATCGCAGCCCAATCGCGCCAGCGTGACTCCAAGCGAAAGGGTAGCCGCCGCCGTCCGCCGCTCAAACTGCTCCTGCTGCCCGCTCAATATAATCGTGGCCCCCGCGCGAAAGAGGCGGTCGGAATCCTTTCCCGGCCTGTCTACCTCAAAACCGTGAGCGTCATGCTTTACGACTGCGACCGCAAGTCCGCGCGCCATCAGCAGGGGAATGGCCGACTCCAGCAGCGTGGTTTTTCCCGCGCCGGAAAACCCGCACACAGCCAGCACCGGGGCCCCACATCCGTGTACTGCATCGCCGCTCAATTGCACTTGCCCACTCCCGCCTGATGCACCATGCAGCCACACCCTGAAACGCGTATTACCGCACTCCGCCTCCAGAGTAACAAAGCCGACCCCCATCTTCGGCAAAGCATTCGCGCCCTGAATCGGATTCTTCTGTTTTCCGCTCTCGATCCTTGAGCGCGCGCTTCGCATCCCTGATAATTGAAGAGCATGATTCCTCCAGTAGCAGGAAGCCATTCAAAATTGCGCACCGCAAGACTGATCTTCGTCATCGCCCTTGCCCTCATCTCCCCGGCGCTGGCCAGCCCGCCCGATGGAGGTGAGCCAAAGGCGAATGATCTGCTCCGTCAAGCTATCGCCAACGAGAAGCTCAGCCGCCGGGATGACTACTACGCCTGGATCGACCGCGTGCAAAAACCGCGCGGCTCGGTAACCAAGCTGATGGTCAACACCCCCGAGGGAATGCTGGCTCGTATCATCGCGCTCAATGACCACGCCTTGACCCCAGATGAGCGCCGCCAGGATGACGAGCGCACCCGCCACCTTCTCGACCCTGAAAAGATGCGCGAAAAAGCCAAGAAGCAGCAAGAAGATCAGCAACACATCGAGCGCCTGTTATTCGCCCTTGCCGATGCCTTTCAGTGCGCGTACGCTCCCTCCGGCCACGATGATCGCAACCTCCGTCTGGAGTGTTCGCCAAATCCAAAGTTCTCCCCCCCGAACTACGAGTCCCAGGTATTGCAGGGAATGAAGACCGTGATTCTGATCGACCGGGAAGATAGGCGCATCGCGCGCATCGAGGGAACTCTCTTCAGGGATGTCACCTTCGGTTGGGGCTTCATCGGCAGACTCAATCGCGGAGGCCACATTGAAATTACTCAATCCAGAGTAGTGGGCAAGCACTGGGGCGTCACCTGGATGCAGTTGACCTTCGAGGGGCGCGTCATCGTCGTCAAGCCGCTGAATATTCAAGAGACTCAAACTTCGTGGGACTATCGCTCGGTGCCACGAATGACCGTTGCTCAAGCTCTGGAGTTTCTCCGCAACAGCTCCGCTCAAGCCCCGCCGCTGGATTCGCGCACCCAGCACAAGAGCCCGGCAGCCATACCGGGCTCTCACGCAGCCATCCTGCGCTGACTTAGTATGCCCAGAACGGGCCGGCAGGAACCCCACTCGGAGGAGTCACATTCCAGATCGCCGTGTAGACATTCCGGCCATAGAAGAACGGCAATCCCCAATCGAAATACCCATCCTCCGCCTGGGTTACAGAATTCGGAGTTCCCGTTGTGTTAGGTCCCGCCAGATCGCTGAAAGCAGTGAAATTGGTATTGAACAGTGTATTGGCGTTGCTGATGCTGAACTGCACCCCGTGACTGTTGCCGCCGGTCGCTTCGTTGACTGCCGTAAGCGTCTCGGCGGCGCTGGGGCAGTACCAGTCTCCGCAGTTTGGTATTCCGGATTGTGGTTGGTCGAGGAAGAAAAAGCCATTCGAGCCGCTGTCCAGGAAGCTGCCGAACGTGTACGAACCATTGGCGAGGAGCGTGGTGTTTTCTGCTGCATTCGGGTAAGAAACCCCGTTATACACCGTGGTAAATCCCGACCACGCCGGATCATTCGGATTGGAATCCAGCGTCAAGACTACCGCGCTGCCAAGCCCGTTGTTGGATTGTGTGCCGATCCCGAAGACCATCGATCCTTGACCCGCGGCGATGCCCGTTTGACCGCCGATGGGAACCGCCGGTAGCTCGAAGATCACGCCATTGTTGTCCGTTGCAAACAGCGACACAGGGTTGCGAACCTGTTCATTGAGCGGCACCGCAGGCACCGGGGAATCACTGCAGGTCGAGCCCGTACAGGTGTAATACACTCCCGGAGGCGCGGTGCTGGAAGCGGTGCATCCGTTGGTGAACCCGAGGGCGTCGCAGTCATACTGAAAATTGCCTACTCCGATCCGGCCATTCTCGCCCAGGGTTGACACCGTATCCTCCTCGGTTCCGGTGCAGTCGACCGGTACCGTTGGCGCCGAGGGATCGCCAACCACGTGGATCGGCACCGAACTCGCCAACTCGCCGGTGTTGCTGCTTCCGCCCATTTTTACGTCGGCGGATTTCACCGTACCCCAGAAAAACGTGTTATCCAGGAATTGCACGCATTCCGCAACCGGCGCGCTGGGGTTGACATTCTGCAATGCGGCCAGCACAGTCGCGCCATTGGTAAAGAGCGGGAACGCCGTTGCTGGAATCCTCAAACCGGTTGAACCGGTGTCAACCGAAACGTGATCGATGGTCACACAATTCGTCTTCCCCGGAACGCAGACGACCACGGTGGTATACGGCACGTTTGAAGTAGGCAAGGCGGGAACCGGACCGGCATCCACGATCAGCGGCGCGACGTTATTGCCCGAGGTAACAATCGTGTTGCCACCTGCCGTCGATGTGCCGCCGGGAGTGGTGCCGCCGCCGCCCGTGCCGCCGGTGCTGCCGCTACTTGTACTGCTACTGCCGCCGCCACCACAGCCCCCGGCGAGCGATAGCGCTGAGATCAAGATTACAAAGACGATGTTTCGCACGTTCCCTCCCTCACCGTATTTCCTGGGCGTCAACGCCCTGCGGAATCATTCCCGGGACGTACGCTTGCCCGGCATAGGCTCGCGCATGTCCTGCCGAATGCATGACCAGCTCCGGTTGTTCCACCGTCAGCGGTGCATTGCGCGACCGCCTGGCCTGTGCGGCTCTGGCCTGTTGAGCGGCTTGCGCAAACGTCGCATAGTAGTTGCCCAGAAGCTGTTGGAAGTCGGGAAGAAACGGGCCCCGCCATGCCACGCCAAACACTTTTCCGTCCGGCGAGACATATTCCCGCACCACCGTGCCGTAAGGTGTCGTAATTTCGTGTACCGAGTACTTCCCATTGGATTGAACCGCGCGCTTGGCCTTCATCTGCTGCTGGTCGGTTTCGACGGATGTCACATTGCCGCCCAGGGTCGCGGCAGCACCAATGGGCAGGAACAAGGATGACAAAACAATTCCCGCCAGCAGAATCATCTGCGTCGCCGCTTGTCTTCGGCGCCGAATCTTGACTTCCATAATCCCACCTCTTCTTGGATGCCCGCGTCCAGCATCAGCAACTAACGTGAGTGCGGTGCAATTCACGTTTCGAATACACAATTCCCTCCTCATCCAGATGCGCCGGACAGAACTGCCGATTTGCCGGCGACGGGATTTCTGCAGATTTCGGAAGCTCGAATTGCTTGCTTTATCTCGCGCTCGCACCACAGCAAAAGGCCCGGCTATTGGAGCCGAGCCTCTTGCCTGCCGTGCCGCTACTTACGCTTCGGCCGGTACAGATCGGTTGAGGTGCCGTAGAACATTTCGGCAGCCTCCATGATCGTCTCTGAAAGCGTCGGATGCGGGTGAATCGTGTGCCCCACGTCGTAAGCCGTGGCCGCCATCTCGATGGCGTGCACAACCTCAGCGATCATGTCACCCGCGTCCGGCCCAACAATCGCGCCGCCCAGCACCCGCTCGGTCTTCTTGTCTATCACCAGTTTGGTCAGTCCTTCGGTGCGGTCGAGCGTGACGGCGCGACCGCTCGCGGCCCAGGGAAATCTTACAATCTCCACATCCATTCCCCTGGCTTCCGCCTCGGTTTGCGTCAGCCCGGCCCAGGCAATCTCCGGATCGGTGAAGACCACCGCCGGAATCGCATACGGCGCAAACTCCACCTTATGGCCCGCAATGTGCTCCATCGCTGTGCGTCCTTCATGCGACGCCTTATGTGCCAGCATCGGCTCACCCGCCACGTCGCCAATCGCATACACGGCCGGATCGCCCGTCTGCAGCTGCTTATTGACCGTGATGAATCCGCGCTCGTCTACTTTTACCGCCGTGTTCTCAAGCCCCGCAATCTTCGAGTTCGGACGCCGCCCCACGGATACCAGAACCTTGTCGTACGTCTTCTCTTCCACCGTGCCGTCGGCCAGTTTGAAGGTGACCTTCACGTTGGCGATCTCGTCCTTCAACGCCGTCACTGCGGTGTTCAGCATGATCTTGTTAAACAGCTTATCCAAGCGCTTCTGCAGCGGCGGCACCAAGTCGCGGTCGGCTCCCGGAAGCAGCCAAGGAGTCATTTCCACCACGTCGACCTGCGATCCGAGGGTGGCGTACACCGTCCCCAGTTCTAGTCCGATATAGCCGCCGCCAATCACCAGAAAAGTCTTGGGAATGTCCTTCAGATCCAGCGCGCCAGTCGAATCCAGAATGTTCGCGCCGCTCGCGGCCAGCGGCCCTGGGCGCGCCGGAGACGATCCCGTGGCGATGATGACCTTGTCGAATTGCAGTGTCTCTTCCCCGCCCTCACTCTTCTTCACCTTCAGCGTCGTCGAATTCACAAAGCTCGCTTCGCCCTGAATGTAGGTGATCTTGCGCTGTTTGGACATCATCCCTAGGCCGCCGGTCAACTTGGCAACCACGCCCTCCTTGAAGCCGCGCAACTTCGCCAGGTCAATCTTCGGCTCGGCATATTCCACGCCCCAGTGCGCCGCGTGCCTAGCCTCATTGATCTGCGCTGCTACGTGTAACAGCGCCTTCGAAGGAATGCAGCCGCGATACAGACAAACTCCGCCCGGATTCTTTTCAACATCAATCAGAGTGACGTCGAGGCCGAGATCGGCACCGAGGAAGGCGGCGGCGTAACCACCCGGGCCGCCGCCAATCACTGCAACTTTTACGTTCTTGTTCGACATATCTCTCTTCCAGATTCCGTTTTTATACTGCGAGTCTACCGACCTTCGAAACCTCGAACCTTACCCCTGCACGGAGAGCAGGAAGGGCTGCTCCAGCGCGTCCACGATCCAGCGCAGAAAGCGCGCCGCATCGGCTCCGTCGATAATGCGATGATCGTAAGACAAGCTGAGCGGCAGCATGCTGCGCGGCTCAAACTTGTCGCTCACCCAGACCGGCTCGATCTGCGCCCTGGAAATTCCTAGTATCGCAACCTCCGGATGATTGACGATTGGAGTAAACCCTGTCCCGCCCACGCCTCCCAGATTGGTGATCGTGAACGAACCGCCCTCCATCTCCTCCGCCAAAAGCTTTTTGTCCCTCGCCTTCGCGGAGACCGACGATAGCTCAACTGCCAGTTCGATAATGTTCTTCTTATCCACATCGCGAATCACCGGAACCAGCAATCCGCGGTCGGTATCCACCGCAACTCCGATGTTGATGTAGCGCTTGTAAATAATCTCCTCGCTCGCCATGTCGATGGAAGCGTTGAATTGCGGAAACGCCTTCAGCGCTGAAGCCACAACCTTCAGCGCGATGGCCGTCATCGTCATCTTGCCGCCAGCCTTCTCCGTCTTGGGTGAGAAACGTTTGCGCAAACCTTCCAGTTCGGACACATCCGCCTTATCGAACTGTGTGACGTGTGGAATGACGTTCCACGCCATCGCCAGATGCTGCGCCGTCTTTCGCCGCACTCCGCGCAGCGAAACCTTTTCGATCTTGCCCCAGCGGCTGAAATCCGGCAGCTTGACGGCCAAGGTTCCCGCTCCGCGCGCCGCCCCAACCGCCGCCTCCGCGTCTGCCATCCTCACGAACGCGCCCTTGGCGAAGGCCTTCACATCGTCCTCGCTGATGCGTCCGCCCGGCCCGCTTCCCTTTACCAGGTAGATGTCCACGCCGATTTCGCGCGCCAGTTTGCGCACACTCGGCGCTGCCGGAACCGTGCGGTGTTCGCCTCCCGCGTGTTTGGTCAGTCCTGCCGGATGAACTTCCAACTCCATCTCCGGCGGAGCATCCGGCGGAAACGCTTGCTCCTCGCTCCGGCCCTCTGCCGTGCGTGCCGCGCGGTAGCTGTGCCGGGCCATCGCCATGTAGCTCTGCCCGGAAAGATCCTCCTGGGGCGCGGCGCTCTTGCTGGCCTCGGCAGGCGATACCTCAGGAGCAGGCGTTGCCTCAGTGGCGAGTGCATTCGCGCCGGCCGTGGCAGCGATCGTGAATATGACATCGCCCACTTTCAACTTCTGTCCCACCTTCACCTTCACCTCGCTGACCGTTCCGCTCAGCGTTGAAGGAACCTCCACTACTGCCTTGTCAGTCTCCAGCTCCAGCACCGTCTGGCCCGCTGTCACTTTCTCACCGGGTTCCACCGTGACCCGAACCACATCGCCGGATTCAATATTCTCGCCCAGCTCCGGCAGCTTGAACTCAGCGCTTGCGGCATTCACCGCAGCCCCGCGTAGTTCCGAAACCGCGGCTCGCGATGCTCCTTTTTCCGCGCTCGCCTCTGCCTTCGGAGCCTCTGCCTCCGCCGCCTTAGCCTGCGTATCGGCGGCCGAATAAGTGAACAGCACATCGCCCACCTTCACCCGCTGTGAGGGAGCTACAGAAACTTCTTCAATTACCCCGCTCACCGTCGAAGGCACTTCGATCACCGCCTTGTCGGTTTCGAGTTCAATGACCGTCTGGCCTTCTTGGATCGATTCCCCAGCGGTCACCGCGACTCGAACCACGTCGCCAGCCTCGATGTTTTCACCCAGCTCCGGGAGCCTGAATTCTGTTGCCACAGAGTTTCCTTTCAAAGGATGCGGCCCTGGCAGGCGGCCGCTCCGAAGCGCTTGATTCACCTAGCAGAGCACTACACGTTGAACGGGTCCGGTTTCTCCGAATTGATTCCGAGCTCGCTGATCGCCTTCTTCACCTCGGCGGCTTTGATCTTGCCGTCGCGCAGCAGTCCGGTCAGCGTGGCCAGCACAATGTGCTTGGCGTCCACCGCAAAGAAGTCGCGCAGCGATGCGCGGCTCTCCGACCTCCCAAAGCCATCCGTTCCCAGCGCAATCAGCGGACGCGGCATCCATTGCGAGATCGACTCCGGCAGTGCCTTCACGTAATCCGAAGCAGCCACCAGGACACCCTCCGTGTCCTTCAATTGCGAGGCCACGAACGACTCGCGCTGCTTTACCCCCGGATGCAGCATGTTCCAGTGTTCGCAGGTGTTGCCGTCCCTGTAAAGCTGCTTGTAGCTAGTGACGCTCCACACATCGGCGGCAACCTTGTACTTCTCTTCCAGAATCTCGGCGGCCTTCAGGACTTCCAGCATAATTGCACCCGAGCCAAACAACTGTGCTTTCAGCTTGAACTCTTTTTTCTCCGAGCTCCGGAAGCGGTACAAGCCCCGCAGAATGCCCTCGTGAACCCCCTCCGGCATGCTCGGCTGCGCCCACGGCTCATTCATCACCGTAATGTAGTAGAAGATGTCCTCCTGCTCCACGTACATGCGGCGAATACCTTCCTGCACAATAATCGCAATTTCATAGGCAAACGCTGGATCGTAGGCCAGCAGATTCGGCACCGGATAAGCCAGCAGATGGCTGTGACCATCCTGATGCTGCAACCCTTCTCCCGCCAGCGTCGTGCGCCCGGCCGTCCCTCCGCACAGAAAGCCCTTCGAACGCTGATCGCCGGCCGCCCACACCAGGTCGCCTACCCGCTGCAAACCAAACATCGAGTAGTACACAAAGAACGGAATCACGTTGATCCCGTGATTGGCCGGCGAGGTGCCTGCGGCGATAAACTCGGAGATACTTCCCGCCTCCGTAATTCCCTCTTCCAGAATCTGCCCGTCCTTGGCTTCCTTGTAATACAGCAAGGTGTCCATGTCGACCGGCTCATAGTTCTGTCCCACGCTCGAGTAAATTCCCACCTGCCGGAACAGTGCTTCCATGCCAAAAGTCCGGGCTTCATCCGGGATGATCGGAACGATCAGCTTACCGATCTTCGGGTCGCGCAGCAGTTTGGCGATCAACCGCACCAGCACCATGGTGGTTGAAACCTTGCGCTCCACTGCGCCGGTGTAGAACTCCTTGAACACTTCCTCGCTCACCGGTTCCAGCTTTGGCGCCCGCATCTTGCGCTCCGGCAGATATCCGCCCAGTTGCTTGCGCCGCTCCCGCATATACTGGATTTCCGCCGCCTCGTCCGGGGGACGGTAGAACGGCGCATCGTGCAGCTTTTCGTCCGGGATCGGAATGCCGAAGCGCGAACGGAAGATCATCAACTCCTCGTCGTTGATCTTCTTCTGCTGATGCGAAATGTTCCTGCCTTCTCCGCTCTCCCCCAATCCGTAGCCCTTGATCGTCTTCGCCAGAATCACCGTAGGCGACCCGGTGTGCTCCACCGCGGCCTTGTAGGCAGCGTACACCTTGATCGGGTCGTGCCCTCCCAGGCGCATCTTTTCAATCTGCTCGTCGCTCAGGTGCTCCACCATCTTCAGCAGCCGTGGATCGGTGCCAAAGAAGTTTTGCCGGAAGTAGGCTCCACTCTCTACAAAGAGTTTTTGATACTGACCGTCGCACAGCTCACCCATGCGCTTCACCAGCAGACCGTCGCGATCCTTTTCCAGCAACTGATCCCAGTCCGTGCCCCAGATGACCTTGATGACATTCCAGCCCGCACCCCGGAAGCTCGCTTCCAACTCCTGAATGATCTTTCCATTGCCGCGCACCGGCCCGTCCAGCCTTTGCAGATTACAGTTGATGACAAAGATCAGGTTGTCGAGCTTTTCCCGCGAAGCCAGCGTGATCGCGCCCAGCGACTCCGGTTCGTCGGTCTCGCCGTCTCCCAGAAAAGCCCACACCTTGCCCTGGTTACACTTCTTCAACCCGCGATTCTCCAGATAGCGGTTGAAGCGCGCCTGGTAGATCGCCTGGATCGGCCCCAGTCCCATCGAAACCGTCGGAAATTCCCAGAACTCTTTCATCAGCCACGGATGCGGATACGAGGTCAGCCCTCCGCCCGGAGCCAGCTCCCGACGGAAATTCTCCAGCTGCTTCTCCGAGAGCCGGCCTTCCAGAAATGCCCGCGAATAGATCCCCGGCGACGCGTGTCCCTGGAAGAACACCATGTCGCGATCTCCATCCGGAGTCTGCGCCCGGAAGAAATGGTTGAAGCCAACCTCATAGAGCGTTGCCGCCGAGGCATAGGTGGAGATATGCCCGCCAATCCCCTCCTGCCGCTTGTTCGCCCGCATCACCATCGCCAGCGCGTTCCAACGCACCAGGCTTTTAATGCGGCGCTCCAGCTCCTGACTGCCAGGAAAGGGCGGCTGCTTTACGGTCGGAATCGTATTCTGGTAGGGAGTGGTTGCCGAAAACGGCAGGCGAAAACCGGATTGCGCGGTGTGGAGTTCCAACTGTTGCAGTAGCCGCCCGGCTCGTTCTGCTCCACCGTTCTCCAGAACGTAATCCAGCGAATCTAACCATTCCCGGGTTTCTAAGACTTCCTGTCCTACTTGTTCGCGATGATCGGAAGGATTCACTCTGCGGTTCCTCTAGGGTGCGGACTCGAACCTTCTATACTACAGCCCCACATTTCGAGATGGAAATTCCATCGGCTCAAATCGTAACGGTAATTCAGTTCCCATCGCAGCCATTCTTCTTTTTGTCCGCCAGCACGTCCTGATATGAGTAGAACCCTGCTTCTCCGCTCCTGAACTGAAACCAAACTTGCAACAAGTTAAAGTGATTTTTCTGCAACCGCCAGCCCAAACAGGCATATGATGTCGCCGGCAGGACTCTGGTCTCTGCTGCACTAGACATTCGGTCCCACTTCGGAGGGTACCAATATGTTTGAACAAGAACTAGAAATGGAAAAGAAGGAAGGCTCCGCGTTTGGTCCGGTTCTGATTATCCTGCTGCTGATTGGCCTCTTCGTCGGGGGTATCGGCTTTGTCATCTTCCAGAGCAAGCAAACTCCTAAGCCCGCGGAAGCTTCCGCCATCGTCGAAACCAAGTTGAAATCAGCTGGCCCTGCCGAGGTAACATTCGATACCGGCAAACTAAGCTACGCCACAGGCGAAAATCCCGCAGATCCTCAGTACAAGCTGCTGGCCAATGCCGGAATCTTGAAAATCGCAAAGGCAAAGGCAGACGCCTCTCAGGTCGAACTGACTCCGGCGGGCAAGCAATTTCTGGCCTCATTCCCCGACGTAAAGGGTGTGCCCGACAAGAACCGCAGAATCGTCTATACCCTGCCCTTGGCCTATCGCAAACTGGTTGCCATCGGCCAGATGACCCGGTTGAATCAGGAAACGTTCCGGGTTCAGTACACATGGCAATGGCAGACAACCAGGGCCGGCGAAATGTTTGATGTCGCAGGCAAACTGGTCCAGGCCCTTCCCACCTATGAGCGCGGTGTGTTGATCGATCAGCACGGCGCCAAGTACTACCATGCTCCCCCAACCCAGGCCTCCATCGTCTTGATGAAAGGCGACCACGGTTGGGAGCCCGCGCCCGCGTATTAGTCAGCCGCACTGGCAATGAACTACGGGCAAGGTGAACTGCACAGGCAAGGCAAAAATTTCGGTAGTACCGGGAGGGCGTTGCGCAGCCCTCCTGCTTTTCGATCCCCACCCGCTCTTCCATACCTCGCTCTGGTGCTCCCCATGTCGCCTAACGTGGACTGTTGCCCATGCGTGTGCCCCGTTTAGCCATGGTTTTCTAACGTGGGGTGGTTGACTCTGCTTGCCCCTCCCTTTTCACTCTCCTTCCATCTCCGCTCAAGCAGCGGCCCCTGCCTGCCGATGAACCTCCTATGGCGGAAGTCTCGCTCTCCGCCTCGTTTCAGGAGCACGCATGAGAGCATATCCCAGTCAACGTCCCCCTCACCCCGGCAACCCTCGCCGCGGAAAGGATGGCCTGTGACCAGCGCTCACATTCCCTCCGAGCCGCTTCCGCTCCAGTTCGTTCCGCTCCCATCTCCTCAAACTTCGACTCCCTTGGAAGAAGCCGAGAAAGAAGAGAATTCGGAAGAGGAGCAGGAGAAACTTGTTCTCGGTCACATGGACGACGTCAGGCAAGTCGCTCGTTCCATCCAGCGCCGCCTTCCTGTCTCCGTGCAGTTGGATGACCTAATCCAGGCTGGCTCTATCGGCCTCATCGATGCGGCCAGACGCTTCAGCCCCTGCCGAAATTTGCCCTTCCGCCAGTACGCCCGCATCCGCATCACCGGGGCCATCTTTGACAGCCTCCGCGAACTCGATTGGGCCACCCGGCATTTCCGCACCCGCCAGCAGAAACTCGACAACGCCACCCGCACCCTCGAATCCATCCTCGGACGCAAGCCCGGCAGCGAAGAAGTTGCCGATTCCATGGGCATGGACCTGAACACCTTTTACGAGTTCGCCCAAGCCGTGCAGAACCGTCAGGAGGTTGACTTTGAACCACCCGAGGACAGCGAATCCCGTGGAGTCCGGGAGACCGTGGCCGACAACCCCGAAAGCCGCCCGGACGCCATCTGCCACCAGAATGAATCCCGCGCCGAGCTTCGCCGGATGATTGCCCTGCTCCCCCAGGACGAGGCCAATGTCCTGATTCTCTATTACTTCAAGGATTGGACCATGGCACGAATCGCCCGATCCGTCGGCAAAACCGAGTCTCGCGTCTCCCAGATTCACAGCAAAGCCGTCGAGCGCCTCCGCGGCCAACTAGGCCTCCGCGCCCGCGAACTCATGACCCGCCTTCTCTGATGAATTAATTAATTCGCGACTGAACTTCCGAGTGGGATATTTGGAACAACAGGGTACCCCATATTTGGCGTAGGCAAATATGTTGCTTGGCAATATGTGATAGTTGACTCTTATATCTATCCACTATCGAAGCAACGCCGCAGCATCCGTCATGGCTACTGCGGCGTCTGGTTTCGCTAGGCACTCCGTGGATGACTGGATGCGCGATCTGCCACGAGCTTTTGCCTACGCTCTCCGGCGGCAACCAGCGAACGCCTCAGATGCTCCCGCGCCACTTTAATGTCGTGCTGCACCTGCTCCACTGTCCGCTCCGTGATCGCGGAGATCTCTGCCAGCCGGAATCCTTCCAGCGTGAATAGTAGAAACGCCTCGCGCTGGTTTGGTGTCGCGCCCCGCAGCGCGCGCTCCACCATGGCCATCAGCTCTTCCCGCGATGCATCATCCTCCGGCGTGCTGCCCCGCCGGTCCGCGATCAGGTTCTCGTTGGTCACCTTTTCATCGGATTGATAAAACTGCAGCATCTCTTCATTGTCCACGTCAGGCACCGGAGGCGTCTCCGCATGTTCCAACCGCACCGAGTGCGTCGCCGAGTCAAGCTGATTTCCTAGCCGGTCCATCGCCGAGCGTGACAGTCGGTATAGCCACGGCTCCAGCGCAATCTTCTCCGGGCGAGGACGATGCTCATCCAGCGCATTCGCCACCGCTTCGTCGATGACCTCTTCGACGCTGATCTCCTCCAGTCGGCGCTGTCCACTGTCGCGCCGGAAGCGCAATTCACGTTCTACGTAGCGTCGCAGTCGCTCCAGATTCGCGTTCAAAAATCCGGTCACGTCGATGCTGGAAATCATCTCCGGCTTCACCGCCGCAACCGTACTCTCAAATGCGACCTGCTCAATCCGCTGCCGTCCCTCTCCTCGCACCCGCGGATAGCGATATTCGCACCTTAAATGTTCCTTGTGTTTGCGCAGTTGCTCGGTCAGGTCGTCAAATGCAATCCGGATCGCCGCATGCAGTGTCTCCGATCTCGCCTTCGAGGACATCTGTCCGGCAGGCAAGCGCAGATTCAGCGCCACCGTAAAACCCGACTTCGGCGCCGCCTCCATCAATCCGCGTAAGGAAACCATGTCCGGGTTGAACACATGCAACCGCGGACCAAGTTTTTCAATCTGTGTGTGGAGATACTCTTCGTTGGCGGGCGATTTATCCAGCTTGTAAGTAAAATGGACGTTCATTTGTAAACCTCGTGAAGATCGATGCCTTCTACAAGAACGGTCCAGAACTGGTGGACTTTATCACTTTCTTACAAAGAGGCAAGCAAAAAGATTGTGGTTGCTTACCTAAGGTAATAAGCTCTCCTCGCTTGGGAAATTCCTGCGCCGCAAAATCTTCTTCTGCGCAAGACAAAGCCGTCCCTCAAAAGGCGACGGCTGGAAAAATCTATACCTGCCGTACTACCCCACTACCGTAACCGAAGTCTCCGTGCGCATCACTGGACGGTACAGCGTATCGCGCTCCACCGGAACCCGGCCCGCCGCCTCGATCAGCCGGATCAAATCCTGACGCGTCAATCCCTGCGGAGTGGTCGCTCCCGCGTCGTGATAAATTTTTTCTTCCACCACCGTGCCGTCAATGTCATCGGCCCCGAATCGCAGCGCAATCTGCGCAATCTTCGGCGTCAGCATCTGCCAGTAGGCTTTGATGTGCGGAAAATTATCCAGCACCAGCCTGGCCACCGCAACCTGCTTCAGATCCAGCATTCCGGTCGTCCACGGCAGATGCTGCAGCACCGTATGATCCGGATGGAAGGAAAGTCCAATGAAGGTCTGGAATCCCTTGGTCTCATCCTGCAAGGCGCGCAATTTCATCAGATGATCGACCCGGTCCTCGTCGCCTTCGATGTGTCCGTACAGCATCGTCGCGTTCGATCGAATCCCCAGCAAATGCGCCTCGCGTGCCACGTCCAGCCATTCGTTGCCATCGATCTTGTGGTCGCAGATGATCGCCCGCACCCGCTCAGAGAAAATTTCCGCCCCGCCGCCCGGCATCGAATCCAGCCCCGCGGCCTTCAGCTTCAGCAACACATCGCGAATCGTCAACTTGTTCAGTTTGGCGAAGAAGGAGATCTCCACCATCGTGAAGCCCTTCAAATGCACCTGCGGAAACCGTTCTTTGAGCCCGCTCAGCATATCCAGAAAATACTGCAGCGGAAGATCCGGGTGCAGTCCGCCGACGATGTGAAACTCCGTCACCGCCTCGGTGTAGCCCGACGCGGCCGACTCGAACACCTCCGCCAGCGCCATCGTGTAAGCGCCTTCGCTACCCTTCTTGCGCCCGAACGCGCACAACCGGCAGTTGGCCACGCAAACGTTCGTATGGTTGAGGTGGCGATTTACGTTGAAATATGCCACGTTGCCATGCATCCGCTCGCGCACATGGTTCGCCAGCCAGCCCAGGGCCAGCATGTCCGAGGTGCGATACAGCGCCAGAGCGTCGCTTTGGTCGAGACGTTCGTGGGCAATGACCTTGTCGTGAATCTTGTGGAGCCGCGCGTCCTCGCTGAAAAAGCTGTGCCGTGCCGTCGCCATGGGAAACTGAACTTCCGCCATTTCGTTATGATATCGCAACCGCCCCGCTTCCGCTCCCGTCTAGGTTGACCGGTGAACGGACGCCTCACGTTCGCCATCTTTTGGCTACGTGGAGTTTGTGACCCCGACCTTGTCTTTGCTCTTGTCTTTGCTCTTAACCTTGAGACCTTTTGAAACTTTGAAACCTTGCCCCATCACGCCGCCACCGTTTCCGCTCCGGCCTTGTTCAATGCTTCCACTGCCCCGGACGGCAGCTCCAGCCGCGTCGCCGCCACCAGTTCCTGCAGTTGCTCCACCGTGGTCGCGCTGGCAATCGGAGCCGTAATACTGGGCCGCGTCATCAGCCAGGCCAAGGCAACCTGCGCTGGTTTGGCGTCCAGTTCGCGTGCCACCTGCACTAGGGTGTCCAAGATCCGCATCCCACGCTCGTTAAAGTATTTGTTTAACATCCCCGCCCGCGGACGGCTCGCCGACTCTTCCGCCGAGCGATATTTCCCGCTCAGAAAGCCGCTGGCCAACGAGAAGTACGGAATCACCCCCAGCCCTTCTTTCACGCAAACCGCCTCCAGCGAAGACTCATATCCCGCTCGGTCGTAAAGGTTGTACTCCGGTTGCAAGCTCTCATAGCGCGGCCAGTTGTGTTCGCGGCTTACCTCCAGCGCCGAGCGCAGCCGCTCGACCGTAAAGTTCGAAGCTCCAATCGCCCGCACCTTTCCCGCCTGAATCAGCTCCGCGTACGCGCCCAGCGTCTCCGCCTGCAAGGTGTCATCGTCGTCGCGATGCGACTGGTACAGATCGATGTAGTCGGTCTGCAGGCGCCGCAGCGAATCCTCCACCGCCTGCCGGATGTAATTCCTCGACAGCCCTTTCTTGCCTGCGCCCATCGGCGAGCCCACCTTGGTCGCCAGGATCACCTTCCCGCGATTGCCTCGCGCATTGAACCATCTTCCGAGGATCGTCTCAGACTCTCCGCCACTATTTCCCGGAGCCCAGTGTGAATACGAGTCCGCCGTATCCACAAAGTTCAGTCCGCTCTCCAGCAACGCATCCAGCAGTGCAAACGAGCGCGTTTCATCGGCGGTCCAGCCAAATACGTTGCCGCCAAAGCACAGCGCCGGCACTTCAATTCCAGATTGACCGAGTCGTCTCTTTTTCATCCGAGCTATCTCCAACTCTTTTTCCTTTTAAGATGTCGCTCGCCGTCCTCAGGTGCATTAGTTCCCTGCCACCGATACAATAGCCTGGTGCCTGGTTCCCCCAAAATGCTGCATAACATTCGCGTAACTCTCGACATGATCAAGTGGGAGCATTCCTTTCTCACTCTCCCCTTCGGGCTCACCGGCGCCGTCATCGCCGCCAACGGTGTTCCGCCCCTGCGCACCCTTGCGTGGATCTGTGTTGCCATGGTCGCCGCCCGCTCTGCCGCCATGGCCTTCAACCGTTTGGTGGATGCCGATATCGACGCACTGAATCCACGCACTTCCATCCGCGCCCTGCCCGCCGGATTGCTCACCCGCAGCTTCGTCCTCGGCTTCACGGTCGCGGCTTCGGCGCTGCTCTTCTTCGCCGCCTGGATGCTGAATCCCCTCGCCTTTTATCTTTCGCCGCTGGCCCTCATCATCGTTTGCGCCTACTCCTACACCAAGCGTTTCACACGCTGGGCGCACCTGTTTCTCGGCTTCGCCATGGGCATCGCTCCCGCTGCCGCCTGGGTCGCGGTTCGCGGAACCTTGGATCCCCGCGTGCTGATCGTGACCGCTGCGGTGATGTTCTGGGGCGGAGGCTTCGACATTCTCTATAGCTGCCAGGACTACCGCTACGACATTGCCAGCGGACTCCACTCCGTCCCGCGCGCTTTCGGAATCGCCGGAGCGCTGCGCCTGGCCCGCGTCTTCCACCTCATCGCCTTCGCCTTCTTTGCCTGGATGCTCTTCAGCTTCGGCCTTGGCCGCCTGGCGATTGCCGGGGTCGCCATCACCGGCGTCGCTCTGCTCTACGAGCACACCCTGGTCAAAGCCGATGACCTCAGCAAACTCAATGCCGCCTTTTTCACCACCAACGGCTTCATCTCCATGCTGATTCTCTTTGCCGTCACTGCCGATCGCCTTATCCTTCTCCACCGCCCCTAGCGGTCCCAGAGTCAGATGACAGGTATACTTCTCTCTCATGAGCACCCACGACAGCAACGAGGTCGAAATTAAGTTTCTGGTTCATGATGCCGAGACTCTCGTGCACTCACTCGAAAACGCGGGCTTCCACCGGAAAACCCCTTCGACCTTCGAGGCCAACACTCTTTATGACTCGGCCACCGGTGAACTCCGCCGCGCCGGAGAGGTTTTGCGCCTCCGCCTCTATGGCGATCACTGGCGGCTCACCCACAAAACCCGCGGCACTGCCAGCAAGCATAAGACTCGCGTCGAGCACGAAACTGAAGTTGCCAACGGTGAGGAGATGCACGCCATCCTCGTCGCCCTAGGTTTCAGTCCATCGTTCCGCTATGAGAAGTATCGCGCTGAGTGGACCGACGGCGTCGGCGAGCTGGTCATCGACCGCACCCCCATCGGCGACCTCGCCGAAATCGAGGGCGCGCCGCAGTGGATCGACCGCATCGCAAAACTCCTCGGCATCAGCGAAGCCGATTACATTACCGATTCCTACGCTGAGCTATTCTTCCGCTGGAAGCAGCGCACCGGCAGCCCCGCTCTCAACATGACCTTCGACGAGTGCGGCACCCTGCGCCCATAACTCATCCCGCGCCGCCCTCGGGAGGCGGACTCGGAAGAGTTGCAAGCCGCGCGACTCTGGTCAGCTTCCCGTTAAGGCAGCTCTCCAAGAATCCGCTTGGCGTAATCGAGATCGTTAGGAAAAAGATCCGGAGGAGCTGCGATCCCCGTCTTGCTCACCTGATATCTGGCACACTGCAGTTTATCGCCCTTGCAGTAGGTGTCCTTCATCAAGGCGGCAACGTTCGGCAGCGCCTTCATCCTATCCATAAAAAAGGGACACCTCGTAAGCTTTTCGCAATCAGCCACCACGTCCTCCTCTTCTCACCTTGCCAGAGATCATATCCCGCAAAAGCCAACCGCTTCTAGCGTCCTCTCGGTTCCTTGTCCTTCTCCTTGTCCTTGTTGTTCTCTTTTGGAGGCGGAGCATTCCTGTGCTGCGGTGCCGGCTCCGCTGTGCGCCCGGCAGGCGGAGGGTTATGCGGTGGCTGCGCCGGGACCGTTGCGCGCGGTGTAGTGAGTGGGCTCGCAGGACGCGCCGGCACCACCGTCTTTCCCTGTCCACTCTGATCCGTGTTGGCCGGAGTGTGGCCAATGTTCTCATTTGTCCAGACCGGAGTGCGCTGTGGGTTGACCTGGTTGCCATTCCCCGGCGTGTTCCCGGCTTGCGGCGGACGCGCAATGTTGGCTGCCGGTGCATTGACCGGCTCGCCCGAACGTACCCCGTTCAGGTTCGTTGGCGATCCAGGCTGAGGCGTGCGGCCATAGGTATTCGAGGGATTGTTCGGCTGACCGTGTACATTCCCCGCCGTCGGATTTCCCGAAGGCTGGTTGATCACCGTCGGCCTTCCCGGCTGAGTGCTCCCAGGTTGAAGCTGCCGGGGAGAACTCCCTCCCACCTGATTCCCTGCGGGCTGTCCGCCCCGATTAGTCGGCACGGGCGCTGATTTCCGCAGATTGCTCCGCACCTCTGGGCTCAACGGTGCGCCATTGGATTTCTCCAGCAACGGCCGCTGCTGCTCGAAGCTCACCGGACGTGGCGGCGGAGCTGCTTTCGAAAACACTTGCCGGGGCGCAACCATGCGGGCCGGAGCCGTCGCCGGAGCGTGCCCGCCCAGAACCGCCTCTTTGGTCGGTACCACTGCCGCCGAGGTCATCACGCTGCCCCGTCCCACGGCCGAAGCCGGAACCACCACTGTGTTGCCTCTTAATGGTCTTCCCGAGGCGAACGTGCTGTTCGAAACTCCCGTCACCGCGCCATTCACCGCGGCATTCTCGTAGTGAATGTTGTTGATCGTCGTGTTCCTGATATTTACGTTGGTGGTCGCGTAGTAATTGTTCACCACCGTCACGTTCACCACCCGCGAGTTGGAAATGTTCACATTCCGTGCATACACGGCGCTCACATGGTAGGAGGGAATAAACGGATCATGCCAGCCCAGCGGAACCCAGGCCACCCCGCCGCCTCCGAAGCCGAGTGACACGCCGAAGCTCGGACCGCCGACCCATGCAACCAGCGCCGGAGCATACACCGGACGAACCCCTACTGGTCCCGGAACCCATCCCCAGCGGCCGCCTACCGCAACCCACCGCCCGTAGTGGAACGGAGCGAATCCCCAGGGCGCGTCATCCACCCAGGTCCATCCCCACGGCTCAACCCAGGCCCAGTGGCCTTCGCGATACGGAGCCCAGCCCGGATGCACGTTCGGATACCACATGTTGCCGTAGATTGGTGAGGGTTCCCAATAACCGTTGGCGTCTAGGTCCTCGTAGCCGACCGTCCCGGCCGCGACATAGCCCGCCGAACGCGATGAGGTTTCCTGACGCTCACGCACCTCACACCAACTGTCGAAGCCATCCGGGTCAGGCACCCACGAGTTGGTGTACGAAAGCGATTGTCCCGAACTGAAGCTGAAGCGTTGACCGCCGCGTACCTCTACCTGCGCGTTGTTCTCTCCGCTCGCTTCCCCATCGCCACGGCGCACCGTGATCCAGCTTTGATCCTCATCCGCCAGCACGTCAAAGCGGTACTCGCCCGGACGGCTCACGGTGTAGGCAAAATTCGGGGTGTCGACTTCGACGATCTCCCCCTCGTGCAGATAGCGCACCGAAAGGTTCAGGACGCCTTGGTCCAATTCGATCTGCGCTGTGTTGTCATCCAGATTTACGATGGTGACGCTGGTCTCGCTTCCCAACCGCAGCGCTGCCGACGCCAAAGACAATTCCGCCCGCGAGTCGCGATCGGTCCAGATCCGGTCAGCCGTCGTCAACGGACGATTCAAGTTCGCGTCCACCCAGTCATCCACTCCGCCCGGCTGCAAGGAAACCAAGCCTTCCATGAACTGCAAGCGCGCCACCCGGCTTGGAGGATCGGCCTGATCCTGAGCAACCGCCAAACCGCTGATTGCCAACATCGTAAGTACAACGAAAACTTTCAAACGCAGCGATGCCTTCATGGTGTTCTGTTCTCCTCACAACTGGAGCGCAAGCGATGTCCGTGAGCATTTCACACCTGCTCCGGCTATGTAAACCCCTGCCCCGGCGAATGGTTTCTACCCTGCCCAAAAAGAAAACCGCCCGGCTGGGCGGCTCTTGCGTCTAAGTTTCGTTCAGGACAAGCCAGGTGGCCCACATCCGCCTGTCTTTGGCGAATGTGGGAAAGCGGCGCCTAATCGCTCGCCCCGTGGCACTTCTTATATTTCTTCCCGCTGCCGCATGGGCAAGGATCGTTGCGTCCGACCTTGTCGCCGCGAACCACCTGCTGTACCGATGTCGCTGGTCCCGTGCCCGCCCGATGTGCCTGCTCCAGTTCGCGTGCTTTGCGCCGCTGGAATTGCTTCTCCACGTCGTCCAGCGAGGTCTGCATCCGCCTTGGCGCGTGGCTCTCGGCACCCGACGCCGGAACCGTCTGTAGCGCGGGTTCCACCGCCGGCGCACCCAGCATCGCGGCGGCTTCAACCGTGGCATACGGAATCTCGTCGCCGTTCTCGTCCACCACCCGCATCATGTACAGATAGCGCACCGTCTCTTCTTCAAAGTGCTCCATCATTTCTTCAAACAGGGTGAACGACTCGCGCTTATACTCAATCAGCGGATCATGCTGGCCGTAGCCGCGCAGTCCGATGCCTTCCTTCAAGTGGTCCATCTGCAGCAGATGGTCTTTCCACAGTTGGTCCAGCACGCTCAGCATGATCACCCGCTCGTGCTGCCGCATCGCATCGGCGCCGATCAGCTTTTCCTTCGCATCGTAGCGCGCAATCAGCCGCGCAAAGATCGCATCTCCCAGCTCATGATGGTTCAGCGATTTCGGGTCCACGCCCTCGGCCAGAAAATCTACTCCGAAGCGGCCCTGGACTTCGCCCTTCAGCCCGGCAACGTCCCAGTTCTCCGGATGCACTTGCTCGCCGGCAAACTTTTCCAGAATCCCGCCCAGCAGGTCGCGCACATAATCCTGCTGAATCAACTCCTTCTGTTCACTGCCTTCCAGCAGTTGCCGGCGCAGCCCGTACACCGCCTCGCGCTGCTTGTTCATCACGTCGTCGTACTCAAGCAGATGCTTACGGGCTTCAAAGTTCTGGCCTTCCACGGCCTTCTGTGCCGCTTCGATGCGCCGCGTAATCAGCCCCGATTCAATCGGGATACCCTCTTCCATGCCAAGCTGCCGCAGTAGGTTCGAAACCCACTCCTTGGCGAAGATGCGCATTAAATCGTCTTCCAGCGACAGATAGAAGCGCGACGCACCCGGATCGCCCTGGCGTCCCGCGCGGCCCCGCAACTGGTTGTCGATGCGCCGCGACTCGTGCCGCTCCGTACCCAGGATGAACAATCCGCCCGCGTCGATCACCTGCGCGTGCTCAACGTCCGTCTCCGCCTTGTACTTCGTCAGCAGCTCCGTCCATGTCCCCGCCGGAATACTGAACTCCTGCCCCTGGTAGTACCAGTACGCCGTGGTGGGATCGTCGGGCCGTGCTTCCACCCCGCCTGCCACCGCCTTCACGGCCGTCGCCAGTCCGCGCTTCAGCGCCTCCTGCTTGGCCATGAACTCCGGATTTCCGCCCAGCAGAATATCCGTGCCGCGGCCTGCCATGTTGGTCGCGATCGTGACCATCCCGTAGCGTCCGGCCTGGGCCACAATCTCGGCTTCGCGCTCGTGGTACTTCGCGTTCAGCACTACGTGCTTGATGCCTTTTTTCTTCAGCAGCTCGCTCAGCCGCTCCGACTTTTCAATCGAAGTCGTACCCACCAATACCGGCTGCAACTTCTCGTGTATGTTCGCAATCTCATCGGCCACGGCGAAGTATTTTTCCTTCTCCGTGCGGTACACAACGTCCTTGTGTTCCAGGCGCGACATCACCTGATTGGTCGGAATCACCACCACTTCCAGCTTGTAAATCTTCTCGAACTCGGCGGCTTCCGTCTCCGCCGTACCGGTCATGCCCGCCAGCTTGTGATACATGCGGAAGTAGTTCTGGAAGGTGATCGTCGCCAGCGTCTGATTCTCGCGCTCGATCTTCACCCCTTCCTTGGCTTCCACCGCCTGGTGCAGTCCATCCGACCAGCGCCGTCCCGGCATCAGGCGTCCCGTGAACTCGTCGACGATCAGCACTTCGCCGTCTTTCACCACGTATTCCACATCGCGTTTGTAAAGGTGGTGTGCCTTCACCGCAACTTCCACGTGATGCTTCAGATCCCAGTTCTCCGGGTCCGCGATGTTGGAGATCCCGAGCAGGTTTTCGACCTTCTCCCAGCCCGCCTCGGTCACCATCGTGTTCTTGTGTTTTTCGTCGATCACGAAGTCGCCGGTATAGATCTTCTCGTTCGGCTCGGCTCCCGGCAGCTCTTCGCCCTTCACCAGCTTGTGGATGATGACGTTAATGCGCGCGTACTTGTCGGTCGATTCCTCGCTCGCGCCGCTGATGATCAACGGCGTACGGGCTTCGTCGATCAGGATCGAATCCACCTCGTCCACAATGCTGAAGTAGTGTCCGCGCTGCACGCAGTCCTTCATATCGAACTTCATGTTGTCGCGCAGATAATCGAAGCCGTATTCGTTGTTGGTTCCGTACGTTATGTCGGAGGCATAGGCGGCTTTACGCTGCTCGTCATCCAGGTCGTGGACGATCACGCCCACGGTCAGTCCCAGAAAGCTGTATACCTTTCCCATCCACTCCGAGTCGCGCTTGGCCAGATAGTCATTCACCGTAACCACGTGCACGCCGCGTCCGGCCAGCGAATTCAGGTACACCGGCAGGGTTGCCACCAGCGTCTTGCCTTCACCGGTCTTCATTTCGGCGATCCGTCCGGAGTGCAGCACCATGCCGCCGATCAACTGCACGTCAAAGTGCCGCATATTGACGGCCCGCCGTCCGGCCTCCCGCACCACGGCGAATGCCTCCTCCAGAACCTCATCCAGAGCCTCTTCAATGGCGCTGTGCTGCTCTTTCTCCCACAGCTTGCGGCGATCCGCATCCATCTCTTCTTCGGTTGGCTCCTGCAGCAGGGCCAGCCGCTCCTGCACCCTTCGCCGAAACTCATCGGTCTTTGCGCGCAGCTCTGCGTCGGTCAGCTTGCGTATCTCGGGCTCCAGCGCGTTAATGCGCTCCACGCGCGGTTTCAGCTTCTTCAGTTCGCGCTCATTGTGGGTCCCAAAAACCTTGGCCATTAAAGAATTAATCAATGCATTGTCCTTCAGATACTTACCGGCAGAGAGGCTCGGTCGAAAATCGCATTCTTGCGGGGCACCCAGGGCACACACCGCACCTTTCAAAAGCCTACCATATCGGCTGCCACCAGGCGTGAATTTGCCTTGCAGCGAAGGACCCCCGCGCCGTCCAAGTCTCGCGCGCCGCCCCAAGCCTGCCACCAACGATCGATTCTTCCCTGCTCTAAGGTGGTGAAGATTCCATCGCGCCTTGCCTCTGATTTTGATTTTGCCCTCTTCATCCCGCAAACAAAGTAGAATTTCATCATCTCTAGTTTGTGGAGTTCCGGAGGTCTCGAAGTGAGACGGACAGTATTAGTTACAGGCGGAGCCGGTTTCATCGGCTCCAACTTCGTACTACAGCGCATCGCCGCCGGCGACCGCGTGATCACCCTCGACAAGCTCACCTACGCCGGCAATCGCGGCAACCTAGCTTCCGTCGATGCTCACCCCGATCACGTCTTTGTGCACGGCGGCATCGAAGACTCTGCCCTCGTCGAGTCTCTGCTCCAAACCCATCAGCCTGACGCCCTGGTAAACTTCGCCGCTGAAAGTCACGTCGACCGCTCCATCGCCAGCCCTGAGGAGTTCATCTCCACCAATGTCGTCGGAACCTTTCGCCTGCTCCACGCCGCCCTCGCCTACTACCGCGCCCTCGCCCCTGAGGCCCAGGCCCGCTTCCGTTTCCTCCACGTCTCCACCGACGAGGTATACGGATCGCTCGGCAAATCCGACCCGGCCTTCACCGAGACTCACGCTTACGAGCCCAACAGTCCCTACTCCGCCTCCAAAGCTGCCAGCGATCACCTCGTTCGCGCTTACCAGCACACCTACGGGCTGCCGACTCTCACCACCAATTGCTCTAACAATTACGGCCCATTTCAATTTCCTGAAAAGCTCATCCCGCTCGTCATCCTCAACGCTCTCAACGCCAAGCCGCTCCCGATCTACGGTGACGGACTCAACGTCCGCGACTGGCTCTATGTCGGAGATCATTGCGAGGCTATCGCTCTGGTGCTCGAAAAAGGCATCGTCGGAGCGACTTACAACGTAGGTGGCGACAGCGAAATGGCTAACATCGACGTCGTCAATACTATCTGCTCCATCATGGATGAGGTCCACCCCGCGGGCGCTCCGCACCGCCGACTCATCACCTTCGTCCATGATCGTCCCGGCCACGACCGCCGCTATGCCGTCGATGCCTCCCGCATTAAACGCGAGTTGGGATGGCGGCAGCGCGAATCCTTCGCCACCGGCATCCGTCGCACCGTCGAGTGGTACCTTTCCAACTCTGCCTGGATTCAGCAAGTCACCAGCGGCGATTATCGCAACTGGATCACTGCCAACTACGAATCCCGCGGTGCTAAATGAAGGACGGTGCAACCATGAAGGGCATCATTCTCGCCGGAGGCTCCGGCACGAGGCTCTATCCGGCAACCCTTGCCATCAGCAAGCAGCTCATCCCCATCTACGATAAGCCGATGATTTACTACCCGCTCAGCACGCTCATGCTGGCCGGAGTCCGTGAAATCCTGCTCATCTCAACGCCCACCGATCTGCCGCGCTTCCATGACCTGCTCGGCTCCGGCGAACAGTGGGGACTCAACATCTCCTACGCTGTGCAGCCCCGTCCCGAAGGCCTTGCCCAAGCCTTTCTCATCGGCGAAAACTTCATCGCCGGCCGGCCTTGCGCCCTCGTTCTCGGCGACAACATCTTCTACGGCCAGGATATGTCCAAGCTCCTCCAGCACGCTGCTTCGCTGGAAGACTGCGCCAGCATCTTCGCCTATGCCGTGCAGGACCCAACCTCCTACGGCGTCGTCGAGTTCGATTCCACGGGCCGTGCCGTGAGTCTGGAAGAAAAGCCCGCCCGCCCCCGTTCGCGCTTCGCTATCACCGGCCTCTACTTCTACGACTCCCAGGTAGTCGCCCTGGCAAAGTCGCTCAAGCCATCCGCCCGTGGCGAACTCGAGATCACCGACCTCAATCGCCTCTACCTCGAGCGCGGCCAGCTCAATGTCATCACCTTTGGCCGCGGCACCGCCTGGCTTGACACCGGAACCCACGACTCCATGCTCGAGGCCTCCAGCTTCATCGCCACCCTCGAAAAGCGCCAGGGCCTCAAAATCGCCTGCCCCGAAGAGATCGCCTACCGCATGGGTTTCATCTCCGCCTCGCAACTGGATACCTTGGCCCAGCCCCTGCTCAAAAGTGGCTACGGCAAATATCTTTTGCAACTCATCGAAGAGTGAGCCACAGGAATGCAGCCAAGAATGCGGGGGCCGCAAGTTGATCCGTGTGCCCCATTTCTGCCGTTTTTAGCAGAAGGCGTAGTTGACCTTGCTCTCTTGATCTACGGTATTGCTCCTGAGTAGTTGACCGGGTCTACAGTATTGCGCTGTAATCGATGCTCCGGGCGGCTGACCTTCTACTCTGACCGCTTATCCTTTTCGCTCAGTTCCCGAGCTAACTCCCACGACGAAATCGGTGCCCGGGGCACGCGCGAGCGATTCAGTTTGTACCGGATTTTCTCCAGCCCGTGGAGTGCCCCGTTCTTGCGCACGAACGGAAGCAGGCGCGCCGCGCGAACCTCCAGCTTCTTCTTGGCCTCTTCAAAATCCGCCGCGTCCGTGGGCCTGAACTGCGCCCAGGCCGTCGAATGCACGAAGCCGGCAGGTCCAAATCGATTGCTCCTCAGTATTTCCTCAACAAACACCCGAATGGGGCCGGAAAAATTGTTCAGCGCATCGTGCAGCGCCACAACTCCACCCGGGCGCACGAATGGCGAAAAACCGTCAAAGTCTGATTTCGCACCCGCGTACGTATGGTCTCCATCAATCCACAAAAAGCGAATATCCCTCGTCCATGTACGGCTCACCTCGGCCGAGAACGCACGATGAATCTCAACCTGCTCGATCACTCCAGCCTTGCGCAGAGTGGCTTCAAAATCCTGATACGTCGAAGGCTGAGTCGAGCTATCGGCCCCATTGGTGAGATTGTGGGTGTGCGGGTCAATCGAGACCACCGGCCCAAAACCATAGTGAGAGACAACCTTCGCCAGCATTACCGTGGAGCGCCCCTTGAAACTGCCAATCTCCACAATCGCACCCCGGGCCGGAATACAAACCGCCAGCGCTCCCAGGAGTCGAGCCTCATTCTCGCGTAAAAACCCAGGCACGTCCTTGGTTGCCTGCCAGGCGTTCTCGATCACCGCATCAATATCCGGGGGAAGCTGAATCACAATGTTGGGCCCTGAACTGGAATTAATTTCGACATGAGTCTGAGAGCAAGTATAGCCAAATTTCCCGGTGTCTCACCCAGCAGTGCGGCATCTGAAAATGTAGTGGGAAATAACAAATGTCCATTTGCCGTAGTTGGCAAATATGGTTGACCCTGCTCTTATCCGCAATCTGTCATCTCCCCTGCTCTCAAAACCTTGCCACGGGTTTTATTGCCCGGACGAAGGCGCTCATGAACTTCCCATCCACTTGTGGCGCAATCGCCTCCACGTCGATTCCCTCGGCTGCTAGAAACTCACGGGCATCCGCCACTCGATAAATTCGTGTTGGCTCAATCTCAATCTGCGCGAAACCTGCCGCCGTGAGTTTTCCGCGATACTCGTCATCGCCCAGCGCCCCCGCCAGGCAGCCCACCCACAGCAGCACACTCTGGCGTATCTCCTGCGAAATTTCGCCGCGGGTCACAACGTCGGAAACCGCCAACCGCCCGCCCGGCTTCAGCACCCGAAAGGCCTCGCGCAATACGCGATCCTTATCCGCCGAAAGGTTGATCACGCAGTTCGAGATAATCACGTCCACCGAGTTGTCCGGCAGCGGGATGTGCTCGATCTCGCCTTTGAGAAACTCAACATTTTCCGCCCCCGCCGTGCGCTTGTTCTCATTGGCCAGCGCCAGCATCTCGTCGGTCATGTCCAGGCCGTACGCCTTGCCGGTGGGCCCTACCCGCTTCGCCGAAAGCAACACATCTATGCCGCCGCCTGAACCCAGATCGAGCACCACTTCTCCGGGATTCAAATTTGCCAGCGCGGTCGGGTTGCCGCACCCTAACGACGCCAGCATCGCCTCCTCCGGAACTTGTCCCGCTTGGATGGAGTTGTACAGGTTCGAAGTGATCGGGTCGCAGCCCCGACCCAATGCCGCACTGGCTCCGCAGCAGGCGCTGCCGCCATTCTTCACTCGCAGGGCCGCCTGACCGTATCTTTCTTTGACTACGTTCTTAATCTCACTGTCGCTCATGCGGAAGCCTTTCTCCTATTTACACAACTGGGTTATGTCTTGCGGTTTCACTGCCTTGTTTCGAGTGCAGCATTCGGCGTAGAGGAATTGCAGCAACTCCTGCAGTGCTTCTGTACTGGCCGTGTAGCGCAGGAACGTGCTTTCGCGGCGCACCTTCACCAGCCCTTCGTGCTTCAGTTTCTCCAGGTGATGCGAAAGCGTGGAGTTCGGAATCTCCAGCTCTGACTGGATATCACCCACCACCAAACCATCCGGATGCGCCGACAGCAGCAGTTGCATGATTCGCAGCCGTGGCTCCACGCCCATCGCAGCAAACATGTCCGCGTACTTTGCCACCTTCTCCGTGTTGCTCTTGCTTGCCGCTTTCGCCATCTTTCGATAATTGCAGAAGTATGGTAATCCGGTCAAGATGCAACCCGGGTTTTGTTCGTAAGCATTCTGCTTATGGTTTCTTATGTTTGTGCTTTGATTTCTGCTTTGACTTTCAGCTTGGTCTACTTTTGATTTTTCTTTCTCACCCTGAGCACGGCGAAGGGAAGCCGCACCACTTACATTTCAGCACAGGCTTTTCCGCCGGCAACTCGCCGTTTGCCGTTGAGTTGACCATTTCGCCAATGGTTTCCGCCCAACCATACGCAAAGTAGTAATATCTGCTTACCTGCGGTTATCCAACTTACCAATCCTTGCCCATTTTCTGCACCATTACTGGTGTGATCACTTCACTTCCAGCGGATAGCCAACCGAGCCGATCTCGCCGTTCAAGTTGTCCCTCACGGCGAACTTGATCTCGTACTTTCCTGGCGCGAGGTCGAGCGCTTGCTGCACGCTAACTCCCGTATCGCGAAATTTCTGCATCATTTCCGGTTGCAGTTTGGCGGACATGTGGTGCTCGGTCTGCGCCGCCGCCTTGTCTCCGGCGGTGAATGCCACGGCGACCACTGACAAATCGACCGCATTGCTGTTCTGCGTATCTACGGTCACCGATCTGCCCAGTACGCCGATCTCAAACTCGTGCTTCGATTTCCCTACCGCGCCGGGTTGGCGGCCAGCGCTCACCGGAAGTTCGCGCACGTTGAAGCGGACTCCCGTAAGTTCAATCGGCGAGAGCACGGCTTCCACCATCTGCCGATGCTGTGACTCCGGCGTCTGTTCCGCCGCAACATAAAATCCTTCGCGCGCGCGCACGTGTGCCCCTCCAGCCACTTTCACCTTTAGCTTGCGCCAGCCCGGTTTCTGGTCGTCCGTCGGCAAGTAGTAGCCCAGCAGATAGTACGAACGTGAATCCTCAATCACGCGTCCAATGCATCGCTCGATATCGGTTGTATCCAGGCAGGCAATTCCGCCCGTCTCTGCGGAAAATTCCCGCAGCGTCTGTTGCTTTCGCGCAATCGTGCGATATCCGATCAGCGCACCGTTAAATCCCGCCAGTCCGCTCACGTCCACCGAATACACCGCGATGGATGCCGAATTCAGTTCGCGCCAAGTCTCGTCATATTTGTTCAGCAAGGTCTCGCGCGAAATCCCCGGAGCGCTCGCCATGAACGGAAAGCCGGCGCTCGCCCAGATCAGAGCCTTGCGTCCCGGAACCATTCCATAGGCCTGGGCAATCTGCGTCATCGCAGTCAGTGTGGTCCAGTTTGCCCACTGGAAATCATAGTCGCGGATCGTCCCATACTGTGCGCTGATGAAGCTTGAGATCTGCTGTGCGATCTGCGTGGCAGAGTCCTCGGATTGCGAATCGGTTGTTCCCGGCATTGCAGGCTGGCCTTTGCTCTTCGCCACAACCACCGGCCTCTCGACTCGCTGCAGCGCCTCCAATAGCGCGGCGGTGTCGGTGGTCGGAGGATAAAGCATCCGCAATCCGTGGGCTCCCAGTCCGAACAGCACCGTCGCCTCACCGCGCGGCAGCCACTTGGTCAGATACTCCATCAGGTGCCGCGTTCCATCGCCCTGTTGTAGATACGGCGTGTTCAACATATCCAGCACTACGATTGTCATGTGTCCGGTTGGCGCGTTCTCATAATTGAAATTAGAACGCCCCTCCAGCTTCGGCGCCGTGCGCGGCGGTTGAAACGCACCCGCTGCAACCGGCTTCACCTCTTCGAAGATCGTTGCGGAGCGAGTCTTCCCCTGCTCCTCGATCTGAAACGCGTCGCGTCCTAACCCGCCCACATGCACGCCGTTCTTTCCAGTCACAACCACAGGCACCAGCACGAGTTGCGACCGGCTGGTAAACGTCGATATTGGCGTCGAAGAAGCCGATTCCGGCGAGGCCGCCTGCCCCACATTACGCGGTCCAGCCTTCGCCTCAGCCGCCGCTTGTGCCCAAAGCTGGGAACTCAGACTGAACGGAAGGCAAAAGATAAGACCAGACACTACCTGCAACATCCTGCGCCCCATGTTGGAATTCCTCTTTTCACATCGCCTAGATTGTACGGCCGTTGCGTATCGGCAATTATCGCTCCAGCAACTCAGAAGCCATGCATTATATTTTCCGCTATTCGCAGATGCTCAGGTGTCGTCTAAACCGATCGCTAATCGAGGCTCTACCGCGTGCAGAAGTACAAATCAAAAGGGCTCAGCGATATCGCTAAGCCCTCAAAATGCCCCGTTTGATTACGAGTTCAGAACGGCGGTGCTCGACCTCAGAGAGCGCGCCGCACGATGCGCCTTGTTAGCTCGAACTACCGTTTCAGAGTGCGCACATAGGCAATTACAGCGTCCACGTCTTGCGGCGGGAGCCGATGCCGGAACCCGGACTCGTCGATTTCAACCGGAGGCATCATGCTGCTTCCCTGGGTGATGAGTTCCTTAAATTCCGCATCCGACTTGCTTTGCACGTCTGCTGAGCTGAGCCTTGGAATGGTGGTCTTGAAAAATTTGTCGGCTCTCTCATCGCCCTGGCCATCCGTGCCATGACAGCGGCCGCACGTTAGATTGTAAGCCGACTTTCCGGAGACGGTGCCGGTCTGGTTCAGTGCGGAAACCATCAAGACCTCGCGATGGTGGTTGGCTGGGGTGCGGTGCAGGAGTAATCCATCCCCCCCGGGCAGCCATATTTCGGAGAGAACGCGACCGCCCTCGGTTTTGTCAAATATGAGCGAGCCATCGCGGAGAAATTCGGCCGGCCCGCTAAGGCGAGTGATGATGTTCGTGTGAACTGTCCCACTGGTGGCTGACTTCACTGCGAGCCCAAAGTTATCTACTGAGAAGGTGTATTTTCCCGCCGGCATCACCTTCGAACCGACCGTAAACTCATGTGGGATTTCGAAACGCATGGCCTGGACTGTCTGCGCCAATGCCGCGCTTGCTGCGAAGAATACGACGAGAAGGAAAGCCATGAGACTTCTCGCCATCACGCCCCGAGTTTTCATCTGCTGCATACTTGATGACCTCCTGATGTTTGTACGGATTGGGTTACGGTTTGAATTCGCCAGTGCCGCTCGAATTCAGCGATGGTTGGAATCACCATCAGATCGTTCGGAGATCGTTTGGCAGAGCCGCAATCAGGCAGTGAACCGTTTAAAGGAATTAGCCGTGAGTGAAGCGGATAACCATGGCCAATGAACAACACGGCGTTTCTCCAAAAAGCTTGAAATGCCACTGATGAAGAGCGGATAAGGGCGTTACGACAAGCCGCAGCGTGCGAGAGATGTTCCCGTAATGTCTTTCCAACATCGTGAAAGCAGATGAAAGCAGCCTTCGTCACGAGAGTAGATTCTTCTCAGGCGTGAATAGATGTATTTAATTTTCCACCGTACGCGCTGGACAACGATCTTACGTTGAAGGCAGCCGCGCTGAAGCTCAGCACCTGGTCGCAGCAACTCGGTAACGGCCTCGCCCCGACCACCCTCTCCACCATCCTCGCAGCCTGTTTTTGGTACTGCTTTTCCCGCGCGCCTGCCTGGTCCCCTGGCGAAACGCCGGCACCGAGTCCGGTCTTCGACTACGTGGGGCCGCTTCGTCATCGCGGTGGGTGCGGTCGCTCTCGTCAAAGCACATCGACCCAATGTCGCGTCCCGGACAGGTGGCGCGCCAAATTCAAGAAACGGGTTTCGGGTGTTCCCCGTCTGCCTATTTTGCGGGTTGAGGTGTGGATTGCGGGGCCGCGCCAGGATTCGAAAAGTTCACTTTGGGGACCTGTCGAGATTCTTCGGTTGCGGCAAAGTAGGCGCGGTTCGGTTGGAATCCTGCCCATCCGGCAAAAACATTGTTCGGGAACATCTGGACATATGTGTTGTAGTCCTGCAGCGTGTCGTTATAGCGCTTGCGCTCAACCGCGATGCGATTCTCGGTGCCTGCGAGTTCATCCTGCAGTCGCAGGAAGTTCTCGTTGGACTTCAACTGCGGATAGTTCTCCACGACGACCAGCAGCCGGCCGAGCGCTCCGTCGAGTTGCCCGTTAGCGGCGATCTTTTGCTCCGGGGTGCCAGCTGAAAGCAGTGCCGAGCGGGCCTTGGCGATGTCGCCGAAGACCGTCTGTTCCTGCAGCGCAAAGCCTTTCACCGTTTCGACCAAGTTGGGGATGAGGTCAGCCCGGCGCTGTAAAACGATGTCCACCTGTGACCAGGCGGCCTTTACCGCTTCATTCTTGGCCACCAGCGTGTTGCGCACCCCAACGTACTGTCCAAAGAAAACAAGCGCGATCAAAACCACAATGATAATTGCGATCCACAGTTTCTTCATAAGCTCTCCGTGCAACTTAGTGTAATGCGGTTATCGACTGGCTGGCGCACCTGTGCCTGGTGCCTCATCCACCGCCGCCGTGACCTGCTCCACTATTGTCAGGTAACGAGCGAAGAGATCGTTAACATCAAAACTCTTGGGATCGACTTTGCGTTCCCGAACGTCCAGTACATGGAAAATAGCGGAAACGTCGACTTTTAGGTGCTCAGCCAGAGCCTGGACAGATTCGCGCTTTCCCACTGGAGTGGCATGTCCGAGCACAATCAGAGCGTGGCGAAAGAGCGTGGAAAAGGATGATACGGAACGTACAAGCAACTCCCACAATCGCCGATTCTTGCCGGCGGATAGCAATAGTTGCTGGCGAAGCAGAATCAGTTTCTCGCGAAGTTCGTACTCCACCTGGACGCGATGGAGATCCTCCGGGATCTTTAATCCAAGCAGGACATCTTCGCCAAAAAGGATTTGATGGTGTTGCTGCATGTCCATCAGCTCGATAGTAAAGACGTCGTTCGATCGTTCAAGTTCGTGACGCGTCATGATAAGTGGCGGAGGCTGCTTCTGGCCCTCCCACCAGCGCACCACCGGCGCCAGAGCCTGCAAGTCCGCGAACGAACCGTCGCGCAACACACAGAACAGATTCATGTTTGAGAATTCGGGATGAAAATCACCGGCCACGGCCGATCCATAGAGGATAACGCTCTCCAGGTTTCGCCCGCCCGCCTCGCACATGCGTCTCACAAATTCCTCAAGCTTTTTATCAGGAATCATCGCGTCCTCGCCGACTACCAACTGCCGCTTGCCCCGCCGCCGCCGGAACTACCGCCGCCAAAACCTCCAAAGCCGCCCCCGCCACCACCAAAGCCACCACCGCCCGAGCGTCCGCCGGAAAACTGAGAAAGCAGAATCCAGAACAACACACCGCGCAGAGGAGTAGCCAGGACGATCAGCAGAATTACGAGAAATACAATGATGTCGCCGAGCGAAATATGCTGGCCGTCTGCATGATCCGGTGTCCGGGTGGCGTTGGGAGACGGTGCACTGGGTATCTGAATTCCGACGTCTTGCGCAATCACGCCCGCTACCCGGTTGGTGACCAGTGGCAGCGCCGCGCTGTAATTTCCTTCGCGCATCAGCGGGATCGCTTCCCGCTGAAAACTGCCAACCTTCCCGTCAGGCAGAATCGGTTCAAGGCCGTAGCCTACTTCGATGCGGGAGCGGTGATCCTTAATGGCATAGAGGATCAAAACGCCACGATTGCTTGACTTGTCTCCGATACCCCAGCTCTTGAAGAGATCGACCGCGTAACTATCGACATCTGCGCCGTCCAGGGAATTGATGGTGACGACTGCGATCTGAGCGTGAGCCTTTTGATCGACCTGCAGGCACTCGCCCTCCATCTGCGCAACCGTGTTCTGATCGAGAACATGTGCGAAGTCATTGACATAACCGGAAGCATGTAACTGCGTAACCGGTTCGGCATGCGCCACCACAGTTATGACCCAAACCAGCAGTGACACGATTGTCAGTTTCGACCGCAATTTCATGGTTGCCCGATTGTACAGGAGAGGTGCCACTAGCTTCCGCTCACTATCCACAGTCCATTCCGCACTCCTCCTGTAGCCTACAAAGCATTATCCAGAGCTGGACAACTCAGAGCTGGCTAGCCCCCATCTTAGCTGCCGTAGGAAGTGCCAGCTAAAACTCTCGCTTTGAACTTACACCACTGCATCGTGGGCAAGGGAGCTTTCGTCGAACTCCGTTGCAAACCTAGCCGACAAGCTGACTACGCGCGTTTTGCGCCGCGTGAGATGGAGAAGTTCCCTATGTTCAGCAATTCCAGAATACTGCCTTGTTTTAACGTCAAAGCGAGAGTGCTTTCCAATACTTCGGGGTGGCTTGCTGTTGCCTGCATGATTGTCGGTGCATCGAGCGCAATGACCGCTGACGTAATTTCCTCGCCATCCAGCGAGCGTGTAGCTGTCTCGTACGGAAAGGTTCCACTCAGTTTCGAAGCTAATCAGGGTCAGACCGATGCTCGGGTGAAGTTTCTTTCCCACGGGTCAGGCTACTCGCTCGCGCTTATGGAAGGCGAGGTGGTTCTTAACCTGCAAGCGGGAATTCCGGGCGGCAGGCCCAAGCCCTCCGTCGATACGTTGCGGATGAAGCTCGTGGGAGCGAATAGGTCGACCGCCGCCACCGGAGCCGAACCGCTACCCGGCGTGGTGAGCTATTTCATCGGGAATGACCCTCAGAAGTGGCAGTCTGGCATACCGACCTACGGCAAGGTCAACTATGCACAGGTTTATCCAGGTGTGGATCTGGTCTTCTACGGCAACCAGCGCCAACTCGAGTACGACTTTGTGGTCGCTGCGGGCGCGGACGCCAGCCGTATTCGTTGGCAGATTGACGGCGCGCGCCCTGCACTCGACACAGACAACATCCTCGAACTCCGCGCACCCGGGGGAACAGTTCGATTCCTCGCGCCTGTGGCCTATCAGGTTATCGACGGAAAGCGCTGCCCTGTGGCAGCAACCTACACCGTCACGGATAAGGCCGTCGGCTTCCGGCTTGGCCACTATGACCGCGGCCAGCCCCTGGTCATTGACCCTGTTTTGAGCTATTTCAGTTACCTGGGCGGCACCGGAAACGACTATATCGGCAACTCTTTCCCCGAAGGCAACGGTTCACCGAGCCCCGAACCCACGCAGGCCGTGGGAATTGATTCCCAAGGGAACCTGTATGTTGCGGGCAGTACCTCGTCCACAGACTTTCCTGTCGCAGGTACAGTCTTTTCCCATACCACCAAGTTAGCCGGCCAGAACTGGGCGTTTGTCTCGAAGTTCAGCCCGGACGGCTCCAAGCTGCTTTACTCGGCTTACTTTGGCGGCTCGGCAGGCGGAAATGACGCAGCCTACGCGCTGGCGGTCGATAGTACAGGAAACGCCTACGTCACCGGATCCGCGGGAAGCAACGAATTCCCCGTAACCTCCGGAGCGTTCCAGACAAACTGCGCGCCCAACTATAACGCCAATACCGGCAGCCCAGTAGCAAGTTGCAGCATCAACGGGAATGGCGCTTACTCACAGAGCGCATTTGTTCTGAAGCTGAACCCGACCGGCTCCACGCTCATCTATTCCAGCTTCCTCGGTGGGTATGGCGCAGCATGGGGTACAGGCATTGCCGTTGACAGTGTCGGCCAGGCTTATGTAACCGGCGTAGCCACCAATTCACTTTGCGGCGGCGTCGTGCACACCTACGGCGCTCAATATGAGTGCTTCCCCACCACCGCGACTGCGGCGATCTCAGATATCGGCGGCGGGAATTCCGACGATATGGCGTTCATGAGCGTCTTCAACAGCACGGGATCGGCACTCGTCTATTCGACCCTGTTCGGAGACACCGAAGGTACCGTATCCGTCAATGGCGCGGGATGCACCATAGACTGCGGCGCGGGAACCTACGGAACAGCAATTGCTCTGGATCCTTCAGCCAACGTCTACATCACGGGCTACACTATTTCAGCCCATCTGCTCTTAACCCAGGGAGCGTTCAACACCACGGGCGGCGGCCCGAATCCTTCCGCGCCCCAACTGCTCAACCTGCCAAACGGTTACGGCTACGTTGCCAAGTTCAACCCGGTAAAGAGTGGAACGACTTCGCTCGTCTACAGCACCTACTTTGGTGGAAGTTCGACTGGCGGCGGCAATGTGGGTGGCGTCGCCGCGGATAGCGGTGGCAATGCCTACCTCGCCGGCGAAACTCTCGCCGCGGACTTTCCTGTGACCCCCGGAGCCTATCAGGCACAATGCGATCCGAATGAGCCACCCACGTTTTGTAACCAGGGTTTCTACGTCGCCAAGCTGAACCCGACTGGGACGGATTTGGTGTGGGCCACCTACCTGGGTGCAGAATCGAACGCTCCGCTCCACTTTCTGGGCCCGGTTGTGGTCGACAGCCTACAGAATGTCTATGTTCTCGGCCAGGGAACCGGCCAATTGCCGCTGGGAGGCGGCTCGGTGAGTACGCTCAATGGCCCCGATACGGTGTATGTGGCCAAGTTCAATTCGACCGGCTCGCAGGTTCTCCTCGGGGTTACGGTTGGCGGCGGACCGGGCGGCGGAGGTGAAAGGGCCGGTGGTTCTGCCGTCGACGCATCGGGGGCTATCTACGTTGGGGGTTCAACCTTGCCTGGCGGCGCGTTTGCTACTCCGGGCGCCTTCCAACAAACCCAAGCCGGCGGAGCTGACAGTTTTGTCGCCAAAGTTCCGGGCGCGTTGCTTTTCGTTCCCATGACTCCCTGCCGCCTCGTGGACACCAGGAATCCGACAGCTCCGTTTGGCGGCCCATCTATCGCAGGCGATACGTCACGAAGCTTTGCGATTCCGGACGGTGCCTGCGCGGTTCCTCCCACGGCGACAGCTTATTCTCTCAACGTCACGGTTGTCCCGCGAGCGGGATTAGCATATTTGACGGTGTGGCCAACCGGAGTGGAGCAGCCTGTGGTCTCGACCCTGAACTCGGATGGCCGGGTGAAGGCTAATGCGGCCATTGTTCCGGCGGGTACCGGCGGCGGAATCAGCGTGTATGCCACCGATTTCACAGACGTCGTGCTGGACATTAACGGCTATTTCGAGCCATCCACGGATACTGCCGCGCTGGCATTTTATCCTCTGACGCCCTGCCGCGTGGCAGACACTCGTAATGCAATCGGCTCCTTTGGTGGACCATCCCTGGTTGGTTCGCAAACTCGTGCCTTCCCCATCCTGTCGAGTGCGTGCAATATACCTTCAAGTGCGCAAGCGTATTCCCTGAACTTTACGGCGGTGCCGCGGGCTGGACTAGGATACCTGAGCGCCTGGCCGACAGGACAACCATGGCCAGGGGTTTCGACACTAAACGCCCCGCCGAACAACCCGGTGGTGGCGAACGCGGCCATCGTTCCGGCGGGCACCAACGGAGCGATCAACGTATTGGGCTCCAACAACACCGACGTGATTATCGATATCAACGGGTACTTCGCCCTGGCCAGTTCGGCCCCAGGTGGCCAGGCGCTGTACACCGTCTCCCCATGTCGCGTGCTGGATACGCGGACCTCTGGCGGTTTGATGAATGGAACGCTGCCGGTCAATATAACCGGTAGTTCCTGTGGAATAGCATCGAGCGCACAGGCCTTTGTCCTGAACGCGACGGTTGTACCCACTGGGGGCTTAGGGTACCTGACGTTGTGGCCGGAGAACGAGGCGCAGCCGTTAGTGTCAACGTTGAACGCGGATGATGGGGCGATTACCTCCAATATGGCGATTGTGCCGACCGCGAACGGTTCGATCGATGCGTTTTCGACCAGCTCTACACAACTGATACTCGACATCAGCGGATATTTTGCACCTGACTCTGGCGTCGCGCCTTGATTGAGGGTCACTGCAAAATCAGCAGCTACTGGCAGAGGCACCCGGGGGGGTGCGGACGAGATGGCGAGCAGGTGGATCGGTGCTTCACTGATAAGTGTTCTGGCAAGGATACACAGAGGTCACGCTTGAGGCTCTGGTGGAGTTCGTGGTCAAGGTGACACGGTCGTGGTTCATAGCATGGATCGGCTTGCCAGGAACCTCGACGACCCTCGCTTTCAACGCTCACCAAGCGCGGCGTCAAGGTTGAGTTCATAAAGGAATCGCTCACGTTTGGTGGCGAAGATTCGCAAAGATGCGGTCCTAAATGCTATGTCTCGCATGAGTGGGCACATTACGAAAAAGGCGGAAAAACCGCCTGTCCAAGAAGTGTTCCAAATTACTGAAGGGAAAGAGAATAAATGGTGCGCCCGGCGAGATTCGAACTCACGACCTAACGCTTCGGAGGCGTTCGCTCTATCCAGCTGAGCTACGGGCGCGCAGAAGCCATTATACCTGAGCAGATGCCACTAGCATTCTTAGTTTTGATGAGTCGAACGTTTTGGTCGATCAACGTTTTGACGAATCAGCCAGAGGGTTCACTAGCGCAACAACAGATAGAGAGCAAGCCAGAACGGAACTGAGAGCGCCACGGCAATCACAAATCCGCGAAGGACGCCCCCGCGATGCCCCTCTGGAGCCAGTTCCGAGGCAAGCGACTCCCGGGTTTGGCGTGAGGAGTCCGCCGGCGGCGAGTGGCGCAAAGGATTGGTGAACAAATGCGCACGCATTGCCATGGCCACCTTTCTTCGGATAGGCGCAAACACTCGCCTCCCCGTGTACACAGATGAGACAGAGCGGCAGTTGGTTGCTTTGTCTCTCAAATGATCATCCGCGGCTGACGCCGCAGGCGAACCAAGGACGTCAACTCCATCACACCCCGGAACCAGTCATACTCTAGCCGTGACCTCCACTGCTGCAGATCGCGCTCTGGCCAACTTTGCCGTCTACCTGCGGGTGGAGAAAGGTCTGGCCCCGCTTACCGTGAGCGCCTACGGGGGCGACCTGAAGCTATGGACGGAGTTTCTCGCGAGCCGGGATAAGACGGTACTGAACGCACGACGCGAGGATATGAAAGAGCTGTTGCAACACCTCCTCGGACATGGGATGGATTCGCGTTCCATCGCCCGCAAACTTTCCGCCCTGCGCCAGTTTTACCGCTATCTATTGTTGGACAAACTTATCGACCACGATCCAACACTGGACATCGATAGCCCCAAACAGTGGAAGGTGCTTCCGAAGGCGCTCTCTGAAGAAGAGACGTCTGCCCTGGTCGAAAGTCCAAGCGGACGCGATCCCGCTTCCGCTCAGTCGCGAATCTCGCAGGCGCTTGCCCTGCGCGATCGCGCCATGCTCGAAGTGCTCTACGCCGCCGCCATGCGCGTCAGTGAACTGGTGGATGCGCGGGTTGAAGACACCAAGCTTGAACTCGGTTACATGCTGGTGCGCGGCAAGGGCGATAAGGAGCGCATTGTGCCTCTGGGCGCTCCGGCGCAAAGCGCGCTACGCTCGTACCTGGGCGAGGCTCGCCCTATCCTCAGCGGCCGCAAAACTGCGCCCGAGCTTTTCCTCGCGCGCGGTGGACACAAACTTACCCGCCAGCGCATTTTCATGATTGTGGAAGATGCTTCCAAAGCTGCGGGCCGCCACGCTTCACCGCATATGCTGCGCCACTCGGCCGCCAGTCACATGGTCTCCCATGGAGCCGACCTGCGCACGGTGCAAACTGTGCTCGGTCACGCCGACATCTCAACCACGCAGGTCTATACCCACGTAGCCCTGGACCGCCTGCAGAAGGTGTACGCGGATCATCATCCCCGCGCCCGCGCGCGCGTCACCAGGGAAGAAAAATAATGAGCGCAGAAATCGCATCTGATTTTGGGCAAACTCCGGCCGGGGTTGCGCTCGCGGGCTTTTTGCGCACTCTGACCCAGCGCAACGCATCCGCTCACACCATCAAGGCGTATCGCACCGATCTCGCGGAATTCGTAATCTTCGTTGGTCCTGAAGAACTCAAGACCGTTGATCACCTTTTGATCCGTGCCTTTCTCGGGCAACTCTACGAGCGTGGGTTGAGCAAGGCTTCGGTGGCGCGCGCACTCTCGTCCTTGCGTTCCTTCTTCAAGTGGATGGGGCGAGAGCGCATGATTGAGTCGAACCCAGCGCTGCTGGTTGCGGCTCCAAAGCTGCCGAAGCGGTTGCCCCGCGTACCCACTATGGAAGAGATGAACTCCGTGCTCGATGCGAAGATGCCGGAAGAAATGGCGTTCCCCGAGCGCGACCGCCTGATCCTCGAACTGCTGTATGGTTGCGGCATCCGCAACAGCGAACTGACCGGTGTCAACCTTGACGACATACACCAGCGCCAGAGTTTGATTTTAGTGCGCGGCAAAGGCAAGAAGCAGCGTCTCGTTCCGTTTGGCGACTCGGCGCAGATTGCGCTGCGCGACTACCTGCCGCATCGCGTTCAGGTGCTCGAGCGACACCAGCGCGCAGGCGAATCCTCATTGCTGATCAATCTGCGCGGAAGCCGCCTGACCACTCGCAGCGTAGGGCGCATCGTCAAGTCCATCGCGGTGGCGGGCGGTCTGCCGCGGGAGGTGCATCCCCACACCTTGCGCCACGCCTTCGGAACTCACATGCTGGAGGAGGGTGCGGACCTGCGCGCCATTCAGGAACTGCTTGGCCACGAGCGTCTTTCCACCACGCAGCGCTACACCCAGCTCACCACGAAGCAGGTCCTGGAGGTTTACGACAAGACGCATCCCCGGGCGAAGTGAGGGATCGGAATCTAGCGCTCGATGGGAAATTGTTCGCGAGCCAGTGGACGCACCAGCAGCACCAGGCAGGGCGCATGATCCAGCACAAAACGCGCAACGTCCCCGACCGATCGGGGACCAATATGCGGCGGCTCGCCATATTCCGTGCGCGCGCAGATCAGGATCACGTCCGCTCTCCATTCTGCCGCGGCGTTTACAATTTCCAGTTCCGGTCGCCCCTGCCGCAACATTGTCTCCGCGTCTTTTACGTAGAGGAGTCCCGCATTCAAGGTCTCTTGCGCAGCCGCGTCTTCCGCCGCCATCATCTCTTCCGTGAGCGGTTGATGATGCATCGGGGGCCTCCCGAAGCGCTCGCGCATACGGTCGATATCCCTACGCGGGCCAACGTCGATCACCGTAAGCAGAGCAATCGCAAGCGGCTCAATGGCGGAGAACATCTGCACCGCTCTACTGATCTGCTCGGCATTCGTGCCATCCAGACAGCCGAGAATGCGCATCGTTGCCTCCTTGCCTAGAGCAACAACCAGATCGTCAATGCGCCGGCAAATAACATGATCGGTGTCACCAACACACCTACTTTGAAATAGTCCAACCCGGAAACATCCACATCCCGCTGCCGCAGGATCAGCAACCAGAGAATCGTGGCCAGCGAGCCGACAGTGGTGAGGTTCGGCCCCAGGTCGCAGCCGAAGATCGTGGCCGCGACAAATCCGTTTCTGATCGCTGGAGCAGCGCTTTGGATGCTTCCCAGCGATGAATTCAGCACCACCGCCATGGGCACGTTATTGATTAAGTTCGTCCCCAGCGCCGCCCCGAACGTGCCCACCATCACGGCGCCGAATTTTGTACCGCCGGAGAGATGCAGAAGCAGTTTGCCCAGCTTCATCGTGAGTCCGGTATCTTCGATGGCGCGAACCACAATGAACATTCCGGCGATGAATCCGAAAATAGGCCAGGATATTCCTTTGGCCGCCTCCGCCAGCGTCGTCCGCTTCCAGAAGAGCGCACCCGCCAGAAGCAACAGCGCGCCCGCCACGGCCACCGTCGAAAGCGGAAACAGAAAAGCCGAGGCGATCACGTAGGAAGGCGCAACAATCGCAAGCACCCACAGGGTATACCGGAAATAAGCCTTATGCTTAACCGCCCTCTCGACCGTGGGCAGACGGTCGGGGTGAAAGGTGACTCCTTTTAGCTGCGAGCGGTAGAGCAGGTAAAAGATCGCAAAGTTAATTGCGATCACGACCAGGCTCGGAAGCAAAAGCAGACGAAGGAATGAAAAGAGATCGAGCGGGAAGCGTGACAGGACGATGATGTTGATGGGATTGCTGATCGGCAACAGGAAGGACGCGGTGTCCGCGATGAAAGTGCAGGCAAACATGTATGGAAGAACCGGAAGCCGCAGCCTTGTAACCAGGACATAGACGACCGGAGTCAAGATGAGCGCAGTCGCGTCATTGGAGAAAATCATCGTGATGACGGTTCCCAATAAAAATACATTCAGGAACAATCGTGCGGCGCTGCGGCGGGCGAATCGGGCAGCCTGCACGGCGAGCCAGTCAAAGAGCCCTGCGGCTTCCGCCATAGCAGAGAGTCCCATCATTCCCAGAAAGAACAGGAATGTATTCCAGTCTCTAAGTAGGGTGCGGGCCGCGTCCGCAGGCCTTATCAGTCCCAGCAAAAGCAGAACAGCCGCCCCGGTCAGTGCAATGCGCGATTCATTCCAGCGCCATGGACGAGTCATGATGCCCACGAGCGTCAGCAATCCAATGAGCGAGGTTAAGAGCGTTCGCCAGAATTCCGGCAATTGGAAGAACAGAAACACAGTCCGATCCTTTCAGGAACGACCGGCATTGTGCAGATGATTTCCTACGGCATTAATGCTGTTGGACGGCCGCAATGATTTCGCGGGTTGCAAATGCGTAGCGCCTATGCCCAGAGCACGCGGGAATTGCGATCCTCCGGGCGGTGACACCACCGTCCGGGGAAGCGCGTCAGGCATGCGTTAGTTCGGCAGGGTTCTTCGTCTTGGGCTTGGAATCATTGTCCAAGTCGTTCCACATGGCAACAACCCGGCTACGAAGTTCTTCGGTGAGGCGCTCGTACGCCTGCTCCGGCGCTTCATTCAGGTCGGGATAAATTGGTTTGCCGACACGAATGCGCAACGGATGAAATCCCTGGAAACCTTTTCCACGCGGCCAACAGGCATGGAATCCGTACTCTGCCACGGGAACGATGGGGACGTTCAGATGCATGGAAAGTATCGCCGCACCCTTCTTGAATTTTTTCGGCGGGCCTTCAATGGAGCGTTCGCCCTCGGGATACATGACCAGGACTTTTCCAGCGCGCAAGCCGTAGGCTCCGGCGCGCATGGCCGGGACCAAATTTGAATCCGGATCGACCGGGATGAGGTGCAGAAACTGCGCGAATCTCCGCATCGTACCCGCGCCAAAAATTTCGCTGGTCCCCACGTAGAAGACATTACGAAATGCCTTCCACGGAAGCGCCGCGGTCAAAATCGGTGCGTCCAGATAGCTGGAGTGATTGGGGCAGACGATGGATGGTCCGTCAGGCAGGTTTTCCATGCCCTCCACACGCAACTTGAAGAGAACGTGCGACGCCCACTTCACGCCTTTTCCGCAGAGCCACCAGACGAAGCTCACAACCGGACGCTCGTTGGTGATTGCGAGCACTTCCGGATCAGAGGTTTCGACATCGAAAACCGTGTGCCACCCCGAAGCCAGGCGCGCGTTCTTGCCCATGCTCTGGCGAACGATGTCCACCAGTTCCCGAACCGTATAGACCTCGCTTGCAGCCGAGTCTTCGACCTCTGCGCCGAGGCGATGGGCCATATCGGTGAGTAACTCGACGCGCTCCATGGAATCGAGTCCAAGGTCGAGTTCGAGATTATCGTCAGGATGAATGTCTTTTTGATGATCCTTGCCGGCGGCTTCTGCGATCACGATCATGGCACTCTGCACGTCTGGAGATGCGAGCCAGATGCGGTCCTCATCGGAAAACGTACGCTGTTTCGGCGTGATCTCTTCGGCCTTTCCGCTGGCGTACAGGGCATGCAACTTCTTCTCGATCTCGTTGCGGCGCAGCTTGCGCGTGGTAGTGCGCGGCAGATCGTCCTGCCAGATGTCGTATGAGAGAATTCGTTTGGTGGCCGGAAGGGTTGCGGAGATCCCCTCCACGTCGTAGCGAATGACCTCGCGAATGTTGACGATCTTATGTTCGCGGAGCACTTCGAAGTTCGGCACGATCACACCGTGCAGACGCTCGCTGAGGGGTTCGCCGGGTTTGCGGCTCTCCAGGCCAAGCACACACAGTTCCTTGATCCATGGCGAGCGCAGGTAATAGCTTTCGATCTCTTCCGGATAAATATTTTTGCCGGAACTGAGAACGATGACGTCTTTGGCGCGTCCGGTGATGAAGTAGTTGCCCTTGGCATCGACATAGCCAAGATCGCCGGTATAAAGCCAGCCGTCTTTAAGGACTTCCGCAGTGGCCTCCGGGCGGTTGTAGTAGCCCTTCATGACGGTGGGACCGGCAAACGCGATTTCACCGACGAGATGCCCGTTCTCGTCCAGCTTGGGGTTCACCACCTTGGCCTTCAACCCCGGCAGCGGAGGACCGATGGAGCCGATGACGTTGGCGTCCGGAGGGGTGCAGAAGCAACCGCTGGTGGTCTCCGTCATGCCGAAGGCCTGCAGCATCTGGAAGCCGAGAGCTTGAATATCGCGACCGATCTGGGCATCAAAGCGCGAGCCGCCGGTGACAAAGTAGCGAATGTCAGGCCCGAGCTGAAGGTGCACTTTCTTGAAGAACACTTTGCCCAGATTGAAGCCTAGCTTCTGCGATGCCGTGCTGAGGGTACGCATGAGAGCAAAAATCTTTTCCGCCAGACGGCCCTTTTTGGAAACCTCTCCAAAGATGCGCTCATGAATGAGATAGAAGAACTGCGGAACGCAGCAGAAGACGGTAATGTGGCGCTCACGCAGGCCCACCATCAGTTCCTGGGTGTTGAGCGAATCGAGGAAGACAACCTTGCCGCCATTGCCTAAAGGCAAAAAGAGATTAGCCATCTGCGCCAGCACATGGAAGAGCGGCAGCACGCCGAGAAAACCGTCTCCCGGACCGACATGGACGAATTTGCGGATGCACTCCAGTTCGGCGGTAAGGTTGCCGTCGGTGAGCATTACGCCTTTGGGGTCGCTGGTGGTTCCGGAGGTGTAGATGATGGCCGAAACATCATCCGGCTTCACGGCAACTGGAACAAACCCGGGCTGCGACGCCAGCACCATCTCCTGCACGTATGGCAGAGCCTCGTGGGGCGCATCCAGCATAGCGAGTTGCACCGCGCGTCCTGCAACGGCTTCCTTGGCCACGGCAAGGCTGCGCTCGTCGACGAAGAGCAAGGTTGCGCCGCAGTCATCGAGCAGTTTTCCTACCTGGTGAGGAGTAAATGCTGTGTCCAAGGGGACCGCGGTATTGCCGCTGGCGATCACGCCGAGATAAGTTGCCACCCAGATCGGACTGTTGAAGGCGAGGATGGCACAGCGGGTGCCTCCTGCGACGCCGACACCGATGCCGGAGCGCACCAACCACTCGCCTACCCCGTCGGCGACGTGGCGAAGCTGCTGATAGGTAAAACTTTCGACGGTGTGGCCGTCTGCGGCGGTGGTAACGCTGGACAGCGGCGATGATGGCGTGGACGCCCCGGGCTGCCGTTGAATCTCCACTGCGGGTGCCGTCGGCCAGCGCTCCACGGACTCCAAGAAGCAACTGTAGAACATAAGGTCTCTCCGCTACAGGATACAGGGCAAAACACGCCTCGGACAGAGTTTACTGCACAAGCGGTTACCGCACGAGAGCAAAGACCGCAGTTCTCACGCGAGTTGGTTCGTGGGTGGTTTTCGCAACTCTCGATTTCGGCTCCCATATCGGCAGAAAGCCGCATCCCAAAAGAAAAAGGAGATGCCAATGCAAACCGCACAGGAACTATTCCTGCACGAGCTGCGCGACATGTTGGATGCTGAACACAGGATTCTGGAGATCCTGTCCGAACAGCGTGAGGAGAGCTCAAACACCTCTTTGCAAAACGCGTTCCAGGCACACCATAAGCAGACGGAGAGCCAGATTGAGAGACTGGAGCAGTGCTTCGAACTGATCGGCGCGGAAGCCGAGCAGACGGAGTGTGCCGGGGTCAAGGGACTCACCGAAGAGCGCGAGAGCGTGATTCGAGAAGATCCGTCAGCGGACATTCTGGACGTCTTTAATATTGCCGCTGCGATCAAAGTGGAACGCTATGAGATTTCCGCTTACGAAACGATGATCCGGCTCGCCGAACAGATCAAACAGAGCAAAGTCGTGCGTCTTTTGAAGCGCAGTTTGACGGAAGAGGAACAGACGCTCGGTAAGATGACAACCTTGGCCGCCAAGATAAAACCAGAAAAACTCGATGCGCTTGAGTCAAAGCAGAGAGACGATAGCGAGGAATCCAGCGGAGGCAAAGAAGCGCCGGGGCAGAAACATCAGGGAATGCGAATCGTCAAAAAACGCGGAACGCGCAGGGTGGCATAGAAGCAATATCGCTAACAACGGAAGCGCGTACAACCTAATCTGCAGGGGACGCTCAAGATAAGTGGCGTCTGCATCCAGATGCCAACCAAAACTTCTCTACACGATGCGCTTTTTATGAAACATCTGCTCACCTGCAATTAGAATGTTTTCACGGGTGGGTTCGTAAGGACGCATCCCACGCATGGTGCCTCGGCTTGGTAAATATCTCAAGGGGTGGCATTATGTTGGTGCAACAATCACTCACAGGAGATCCTGTTCATGAAGCGTATCACGATTGTTTTGGCTGCTCTGGCAATGATGATGTCCACAGCTGCGTTCGCAGAAGACGGCGCGGTTCTGTACAAGGCGAAGTGCGCGATGTGCCACGGCGCAGCGGGCGAAGGCAAGATGGCTCCGGCCATCAAGGGAAAGACCGACGTCGTCGACGTGGTCACCAAGGGCGGTTTGGCGAAGGCTCCGCACACCAAGCCAGTTGCCGGCGTAACCGAAGACCAGGCGAAGGCGATCGCCACGTTCCTGAAGTAGTTTTCAGTTCAGCGAAGACTGGCCGATGCCTGCGGGCATCGGCTTTTTGTTTCTGTAGCGGCGAGATTAGAGTCTCGTGGGAGAACTTTCCGCAAGTTCACGAAGACTGTCAAAAATCGCTAGTTCGCCACTCGGATGTTGCAGCGTCTCGGCCAAAGAAAATGTCACCGAAAAGTGAGGTGGACGGGGGCGGAACGACACCGCCAGAAACTCCAACTCGCGAGCCGAGACCACGGCGGTCATGCGGTTGGAAATCTCGGGTTCCCATTCCGGTTGCGTGGAGATAAACAGGGATGCGAACGTGTGCGTCGGCCAATCACCGGTATTTCGCATCCATCGCCGGGTCAATCCGGTCCAGCGGGTGCGGCCGATTTCTACACTGAGGCGCGGTTGGCAAGTGAGATTGGCTTCAAAGGTGAGGGTTTCCTGCCGGCGATGCCAGAGCCACACGGCCCACTTGAAAGGCATCTGGCGAGGCGCAAGGCGGGCCACCAAGGAGGACTGCCGGAAGCCGCATCCGGATAACCGTAGCCGCGCGCGAAATTGCGACGGGCTACTCCACTCGATTGCACTGATCTGGCCATGCTCGGCGACGGCACCCTCGAGCCAGCGCACGACGCGCAACGCGCAACGCCGATTGAAGCGCAGAAACCACCAGTGCCAAACAGCAACAATGAGGATTGCCAGACTGATGCTGATGAGGGTGGACTGTAGCATGACAGCCATATGGGATGCCGGAAACCATGCAGAGAGATGCTATAAGCCGGAGCTCAGGTCTGGAATGCGACCCGAATCCGAACTGCCGTGACCAGCCCACTTCGGCGGAAGGCAGATTGCTGGCCGGGGCTGCTCTTCACCCGCGGCAGCCGCGTCGAATTCACGATGACGGGCAAAAATCGCCTAGATGCCGACGGAAGACATTCTATAATTTGGATGCCTATTGATTTTGTCGGGGGGGATGCGATGCCTTGCTCTCGGTTACTTACGATCGTCGCGCTTCTGCTTTGGTTTTCACTCTCGCCTGCGTGGGCCCAGCGCGTCCCGTCCCAGGTTCCGAGCAATTCCAGCGCAGTTCCGGAGTTGGACCCTGAGATACAACGGACGATGCAGAAAGAGCGTCTGAAAAAGCGATGTGAGGAGATGAAGCGCGACTCGCAAAGGCTGCTGGAACTGGCGACCGAACTGAAGCAATACGTGGATAAATCTGGGGAAAATGTTCTCTCTCTGGAAGTTTTGCGGAAGGCTGAAGAGATGGAGAGGCTGGCCCGGCAGGTGAAGAATAATATGCGAGCGGAATAGGAGAGATGCGCGCGCGGTCATAAATTTGGCCTAGCTATGTGCGCAAGGTCATTGAATCTGAAGTTGCCCGCATGGTATATATTTTGCCTCCCTGGAAGATAGCTGGATTTGATAGCTTGCCGGGAAATGGAGCGCCTCGCAAGCGGCTCCTTGCGACACCCAACGCGGCCAAGCCTCAACATTCCTTGAAGTGGAAGCGCGTTTCGGGTTCAGCTGTTGCCCGAAAACGTTACGAGTGTGGCTCCGCCGCACCGGATCTTTTTGTGCACAGCTATTTAACATGGGTATTCAACCCGTAACGAGTTTGACTCGGAGGAATCGTATGAATGTGTGGCTCTTGCAGAGCCTCAAAACCCTGGGCCGGATGGGCAATGTCTCTCTGCTCCGTCGTGGAATTTCACTTATGGCCCTCACCCTTTTCACCTCTATCGCGGCCCTGGCCGAGCCGGCTGGCGGCGAGGCAGCACTGAAGCTTCCCGATCTGAGCAGCGTCAGCTTCTTCAATGGCGCCATCAACGGCCATAACCTATTGCTGATCGGCATTTTGTTCTGCATGTTCGGACTGCTGTTTGGCCTGGCGATCTACACCCACCTGAAAAATCTGCCCGTCCATCGTTGCATGCTCGAGATCTCGGAGCTGATTTACGAGACCTGCAAAACTTACCTGATCACCCAGGGCAAGTTCATCCTGATCCTGTGGGCGTTCATTGCCGTGGTCATAGCGGCATACTTTGGCTGGTTGGCCCCGGTACCGGGCAAATCGATTGCCGTCACGCTGCCGATCATCCTGGGCTTCAGCCTAGTGGGTATCGCGGGTAGCTACGGTGTGGCTTGGTTCGGCATTCGCGTCAACACCTTCGCCAATTCCCGCACGGCGTTTGCCGGTCTTCGCGGCAAGCCCTTCCCGGTCCACGACATTCCGCTGAAGGCGGGTATGAGCATCGGCATGATGCTGATCAGCGTCGAGTTACTGATCATGCTTTGCATTCTGCTCTTCATTCCAGGCGATTACGCCGGTCCCTGCTTTATCGGCTTTGCCATCGGTGAATCGTTAGGCGCGGCGGCGCTGCGTATCGCCGGCGGCATCTTCACGAAGATCGCCGACATCGGCGCCGACCTGATGAAGATCGTCTTCAAGATCAAGGAAGACGATGCGCGTAATCCGGGCGTGATTGCTGATTGCACGGGCGACAACGCAGGCGACTCGGTCGGACCTTCGGCAGACGGATTTGAGACCTACGGCGTCACCGGCGTCGCGCTCATCACGTTTATTCTGCTCGGCGTGCACGATCCGGTCGTACAGGTACAGTTGCTGGTTTGGATCTTCGTGATGCGCGTCATGATGCTGGTGGCCAGCGCAGGCTCCTACTTCCTGAACCATGCCATGGCCAAGGCGAAGTATGCCAACAGCGACAACATGGACTTCGAGGCACCGCTGACTTCCCTGGTTTGGCTGACTTCCATTGTTTCCATCGCCTTGACCTACATTGTCAGCTACGCAATGATCCCGACCCTTGGCGGCGATTCGTCACTATGGTGGAAACTGGCTTCGATCATCAGTTGCGGGACCTTGGCGGGCGCGGTAATTCCGGAATTGGTAAAGGTCTTCACCTCGACCTCCAGCGCGCACGTGCAGGAAGTTGTCACCGCATCGCGTGAGGGCGGAGCTTCGCTGAACATCCTCTCCGGCTTTGTGGCGGGCAATTTCTCCGCCTACTGGCTGGGTCTGGCCATGGTCTCCCTGATGTCGGTCGCCTACTTCGTGAGCCAGGGAATCCCAGGGGCGCTAATGCTGGTGCCGGCGGTCTTTGCCTTCGGTCTGGTGGCCTTCGGCTTCCTCGGCATGGGACCGGTAACGATCGCGGTGGATTCCTACGGTCCGGTCACCGACAACGCACAGTCGGTCTATGAGCTTTCGTTGATCGAACAGGTGCCGAACGTGGAAGCACAGGTCAAGCGAGACTTCGGCATCGACGTGAACTTTGAACGCGCCAAGGACTTGCTGGAAGAAAACGACGGCGCGGGCAATACCTTTAAGGCGACGGCCAAGCCGGTGCTGATCGGTACCGCGGTGGTGGGCGCAACCACCATGATCTTCTCGATCATCATGGGCCTTACCGGCGGACTTACCCATGATGTTTACAAATTGTCCCTGCTGTACGCGCCTTTCGTGCTCGGCCTGATTACCGGCGGCGCGATGATCTACTGGTTCACCGGCGCGGCGACCCAGGCGGTTTCCACCGGTGCCTATCGCGCGGTGGAGTTCATTAAGGACAACATCAAGCTGGAAGGCGCCGAAAAGGCCAGCGTGGAAGACTCCAAGAAGGTGGTTGAAATCTGCACGCTGTATGCGCAGAAGGGCATGTTCAACATCTTCATTGCCGTCTTTTTCGCTACCCTTGCCTTCTCCTTCATCGAGCCGTTCTTCTTCATCGGCTACCTGTTCTCGATTGCAATCTTCGGCTTGTACCAGGCCATCTTCATGGCCGATGCCGGTGGGGCATGGGACAACGCGAAGAAGATCGTGGAAACCGAACTCAAGGCCAAAGGCACTCCGCTGCACGACGCCTGCGTAGTAGGCGACACGGTGGGCGACCCATTCAAGGACACCTCTTCGGTGGCCATGAACCCGGTCATCAAGTTCACTACATTGTTCGGATTGCTGGCTGTGCCGCTGGCGGTAACGCTGACTGCGAGGAGTGCGATCTTGACCCATATCCTGGCACTTTGTTTCTTCCTGGTGTCAGCTACCTTCGTATGGCGCAGCTTCTACAAGATGCGCATTGTCAAGTCTTTCGGCGCGGCTGAAACGGCGAAAGCTACGGCGGTCGATTAACGGCAGGAAAAGCAACTGGGAGCGCCACCCTTCGGGGTGGCGTTTCTGTTTGCTGCGGGGCTGCGCCTGCTATGCTGTTGCCATGGACCCCGTTGCACTGACTCGGCAGCTCATCGACATTGAATCCGTAACCGGCAAGGAAGGTGCCGCAGCTACTTTTCTCGCCAGCTACCTGGAGGAGCTTGGCTACGTGGTCGAACGAATGCCGGTGGAGGGTGAGCGCTTCAATGTGTTTGCCAAGCCCGCGGATGTCGATCATCCGGCGCTGGTCTTCTCTACCCACATCGACACGGTTCCTCCGTTCCTGCCCTCACGCGAGGACGAAGCGAACATTTACGGACGCGGCGCTTGCGATGCCAAGGGGATCATCGCGGCTCAGATTGCGGCCTGCGAACGGCTCCGCAAAAGCGGTAAATCCGCCGGACTACTTTTCGTTGTCGGTGAAGAACGCGATTCGCTGGGCGCGGCGGTAGCGAACCAGAACCCGCGCGGCTCGCAGTTTCTGGTTAACGGAGAACCCACCGACAACCACATTGCACTGGCCTCCAAAGGTGCGTTGCGGGTGGAGGTAACGGCCCACGGACGCATGGCACATTCGGCCTATCCGGAGCTGGGCGAGTCGGCCATTGACAAGCTTCTGGATGCGCTTCAGGCACTGCGCGCGATGCCGCTCCCGCACAATCCGGAGATCGGATCGAGCACGGTCAACATCGGCATCATCGAGGGCGGACGAGCCACTAACGTTATCCCGGATTTTGCCAAGGCACAGTTGCTCTATCGCCTGGTCGCCCCATCCCAGAAACTCCGTGACGCGATCGTTTCAGCCGTCGGTGCGCTTGCCGAGGTGCAGTTTGTTCTGGACATTCCTTATATGCGATTTCTTACCGTTCCGGGCATTCCTACGATGACCGCATCGTTCACTTCAGACATTCCACAACTCGCGGCGTGGGGACGTCCCGTGCTGCTTGGGCCGGGCTCGATTCTGGTGGCGCATACGGATCGGGAATTCCTCGCCAAAGCGGAGCTGATGCAGGCCATCGAACGATATGTGCAGACGGGAACATTTCTGCTGAACTAAACCGATTGTGGTGAACCGATTCTGTGCCCGTATCTGCGCCGGGGCGATTTCTTTTCCGCAGCGTGCGGGAACGGATTGCCTGCACGGGGTTACACTTATCGGCATGAGCACGAGCCAACCCAACGCCCTTGTCCACGCCTCCTCCGCTTACCTCCGTTCCGCCATGAACCAGCCCACGCAGTGGCAGGTGTGGGGTCCGGAGGCATTCGCACGCGCCAAGGCCGAAGACAAACCAATTCTGCTCGATATCGGCGCGGTATGGTGCCACTGGTGCCACGTCATGGACCGCGAATCGTATGAATCCCCTGAGATCGCTGCGATTCTGAATACCCAGTACATTGCCGTGAAGGTGGATCGCGATGAGCGGCCCGATGTGGACGCGCGCTACCAGACCGCAGTAGCGGCAATAAGCGGACAAGGCGGCTGGCCGCTTACGGTGTTCCTGACCCCGGATGGCAAACCGTTTTTCGGTGGAACCTACTTCCCTCCTCAGGATGGCTTCGGGCGTCCTAGCTTCCAGCAAATTCTGCTGGCGATTGCGCACGCCTTCCATGAGCGGCGCGAGGAGGTAGAGACGCAAGGCGAAGGATTGATGAACGCGCTCTCGCAATATGAGGGAATGGGCGGACATAGCGGCACGTTCTCTCCCAAGATTGTGGAGCAGATAGCACAGGCGGCGCTGGGTGCGTTTGACCGCGAAAACGGAGGCTTCAGTCGGGCTCCAAAGTTTGCTCATCCGCCCGCGGTCGATCTGCTGATCGACTGGTACGCGCGCACCGGCGAAGAACAGGTGGGAAGAGTCGTAACCACCACTCTGGAAAAGATGGCGCGGGGCGGAGTCTATGACCAGCTTGCCGGAGGCTTCCATCGTTACTCGGTCGATGAGCGCTGGTGCGTGCCGCACTTTGAGAAGATGGCCTATGACAACTCCGAACTGCTGAAGAACTACGTGCACGCCTGGCAGGCCACCGGGAATCCGCTCTTTGCAGATGTGGCGCGCGATATTCTGCGCTGGCTGCGCGAATGGCTGAGCGACCGCGAGCGTGGCGGCTACTACGGCTCGCAGGATGCAGACATCAGTCTCGACGACGACGGCGACTATTTTACGTGGACGCTGGACGAGGCTCGCGCCGTGTTGAGCCCGGACGAACTCACGGTGGCCGCCGCGCATTACGACATCGGCGAGCGCGGCGAGATGCCTCATAACCCGGCCAGGAATGTGCTCTGGGTGAGCCAGCCTGTGGAGCAGATTGCGGCCAGCCAGAATCGCACTCCGGTAGCAGTTCTGGAGCTGCTGACTTCGGCGAAGAAGAAGCTGTATGCGGCACGCCTTATGAGGCCGATGCCATTTATTGACCGGACGCTTTACACCAACTGGAACGCGCTCTGCATCTCCGCCGTGCTGCAGGCCGCGCGCGTGCTGGGTGAAGAGGATGAGGTGAGATTTGCGCTGCGTTCCCTCGACCGTCTGCTCTCCGAAGCCTATGACCCCGCGCGCGGACTGCTCCATGTGATTGCCTACGCGGAGGGTGGAGCGAGTCAACGACCAGCCGCTGTGCTCGACGACTATGCCTTCACGGTGCTGGCATGCCTGGACGCCTACGAGGCGAGCAGCGATCTGCGTTACTTCGTAAGCGCTGGGGAAGTAGCCGAGCGTATGATCTCGGGCTTCCACGATACCCAGGGCGGCGGCTTCTTCGATCTCGAAAGCGCATCCGCCGAGCAATCCATTGGGGCATTAGCCACGCGGCGAAAGCCGTTCCAGGATGCGCCAACTCCGGCGGCGGATTCCGCTGCGGCGTTGGCATTGCTGCGCCTCCATGCGCTCAGCGGAGACGAGCGGCTACACGAATTGGCGCAGGACACGCTCGAAGTCTTTGCCGCGGTTGCCGACCAGTTCGTCATCTCGGTTGGCACCTACGGAATTGCTGCCGTGTGGATGGCCCGCGCCCACACCCAAGTGGTGGTGATCGGCGAGGGCGCTGAGGCAGACGCCCTGTATGCAGAGGCGCTCATTCCTTTCGCGCTAAATAAGATTGTGCTCCGGGTGAAAGATCCAGCCAGCCTGAAGACGACGCTACCACCGGCGTTGGCGGAAACCATCTCCACCGTTCCTGGGTTGCGGGAGGGGCGCGCGGTTGCCATGCTCTGCAGCGGTTTCGCCTGCCAGCCTCCCATCTACACGCCAAGCGAACTGAGGAACGCTCTAAGGAGTGCAATTACGCAGAGCCGCTGACAGTAATGGCCGGTAGCGAAAGGTGCAACCGGCAAGATATAGTAAAGGCAATACACGTTCTCATGGAAGTAATCGCATCGATTGCTAACTGGAACGCATCTCTCCATTCGACCGGCAGCGCAGCTTCGCGCTAGAGTGAGAACATGCCCACAACTGCGAAAAACAAGAAGAAGACCGCGCCCTCAAAAAAAGCGGCGAAGAAGACCTCAACCAAAACATCAACCCAAGCATCTGCTAAAACCACAACTTCCATCACCACCAAGAACGGCTTTCATCCCGGAACCTACATTGTGCCGCGGGGACATGTGAGCATCGCGGTGCCAACGTTCTGGAGTTTGCGCCAGACCAATGACGATATACAGGTGGAGTCGGAAGCCAGCGAGACGACGGTGATCGTGACCGCTTACCAGCGGAATGCAGACGTAAAGTCTCTCGACGCGCGCGACTACCTGAAGCACTTTCTCGATACCGCTCCCGTTGCCGGACGTCTGCAAACCGGAGACAGCAGCAAGCAGAGAGCCAGCGCGCGTTTCCGCGACGAGGAAGGCGACAACTGGTTCGTCCGCTTCATCTCCAACGGACAAACGCTGTTGCTGGCGACTTGCCACTCCAATCGTCCCTTGACCTCGCGGGACGGTAAGACCGGAGTCGCGGTGCTGGACTCGATTAAATTGAAGGCGCGGGGGTAGGATTGCGCCACGGCAGCATTGAATCGTTTTTCCTGGAGGGCAAAGCCGGAAGACTCGAAGCACTGCTGAATCTTGGCCTTCCCGATGCGCCTTATGCCTGCCTGGTCTGCCACCCCCATCCGCTCTTCGGCGGCACCATGCACAACAAGGTCGTATTTCACGCGATGAAGGCACTGAACGCATTTGGATTTCCGGTGCTGCGCTTCAATTTTCGGGGAGCGGGGAGCAGCACAGGAGAGCATGATTACGGACGCGGAGAAATCGCCGACACCAGAGTCGCACTGGATTATCTGGCGGAGCAATTCTCCGCGCCTATCATTTTCGCCGGCTTCTCCTTTGGCGCAGCCATCGGGTTGCGTGCGGCGGCTTCCCATCCCCGGGTGAAAGCACTGATCTCACTGGGTACTCCGGTGAATGCCGATGGACGTGAATACAGCTACGCGCACTTGGAAGAGAGCGAAAAACCTAAGCTCCTGCTTAGCGGCGGCAAGGATGAATTCGCGACTCCGGCGCAACTGGAGCAGATATTTGCGAACGCCGCCGAGCCTAAGCGTCTGGTCATCATCCCCGAAGCCGACCACTTTTTTTCCGGTCACCTGGAGGAAATGCGCCACGCGCTCGGCGACTGGGTGCGCGAAGTTGTAGGACCTACTCCGGTTCCTGCCGTATAATCTGTGCGCATGTCCGCGCCCGACCAAGCCGATTCTTGTGAATGCACTACACGTGAGATGCGCGCCATCGCGCGGGAGATTTTTCAGCACGCGCTGGAGGAGAGCAGTATCGAGCGCGGCTTCAGCCGTAACCTCCACTACGAGCGCGGCATTCTGCAGGTGGGCGAAGACCTTTACGATCTGGGCACGTTTTCGCGAGTGTTTGTGGTTTCCTTCGGCAAGGCGGCACATAGCAGCCTGGAGGCGTTGACCACGCGCCTAGGCGCAGGAGTGGGAGCGAACGGCATTGTTTGCGCGCCCACGCGGCCAGGCGCACAGGTTTTTGGGTTCCGGTATTTCGAGGGTGGGCATCCACTTCCAAACTACGAATCGCTGCGCGCCGCCGAGGCGATTCTGCGCGCACTCGATGCGATGAACGCGCGCTCGCTGGTGATCTATCTGATCAGCGGCGGCGGCTCGGCCATTGTCGAAAAGCCAATCCGCGATGAAATCTCTTTCGATGACCTGGTGCAGACCTACCGGGCGCTGGTGCACTCGGGCGCGCCGATCACGCAGATCAATGCTGTGCGCAAACACTTATCCGCGGTGAAAGGCGGGCGCATGGCCGTGGCCGCCTCACCGGCTCACCAGGTTTCCATTCTGATCTCCGACGTGCCGGACAATGCGTTGGATTCGCTGGCGAGCGGGCCGACCATGCCGGATACCAGCACGTGTGAACAATGTTACGAGATCGTGCAGCAATACAACCTGCTACCGCAATTGCCCGAGAGCGTGCGCAATCTCTTCCGGACACGCGGCTTGGAGGAGACGCCAAAGGCGGACGATCCAGTGTTCGAACGAGCTCGCTGGTGGCCTGTGCTCTCCAATGTCTCGGCGCAAAGGGCTGCCGTAGAGCGAGCGGCAATCAAGGGATTCGCCATCCAGATCGACAACACATGTGATGACTGGGATTACCGCAAAGCCGCCGATTACCTGCTCGAGCGAGTGCGCGAATTACGCAAGGGAGTTTCGCGCGTGTGCCTGATCTCAGGCGGTGAAGTCACCGTAACCGTGGACAAGAATCCAGGAGCCGGCGGACGCAATCAGCAATTCGCCTTGTACTGCGCCGAACGCATTCAGGGCGAAAACATCAGCGTGCTGAGCGCTGGAACCGACGGCATTGACGGCAACAGCCCGGCCGCCGGAGCGGTGGTGGATGGAACGACGATCAAGCGCGCAATCGAAAAGGGATTCAGCGCTGAGGCTGCCCTTGCGGGCTTCGACGCCTATCCGTTCTTCGACGCGCTGGGCGATACCATCATGACCGGACAGACCGGAACCAACGTGCGCGATGTGCGCGTGATGCTGGCGTGGTAGCCTGCCTCAGAAAAACTCCGCAACCCCTTCTTCGAGTACGTGAACCCGGTCTTCGATGCCCAAACGGCGGGCCCCGGAGATAAGTCGCTTTACAGGCTCGTCGATGGGTTCCTGTGAGAGTTTGAAGGTTCCAAAGTGCATCGGGATCATGTACCGGGCTTTCATGTCAACAAAGCCGCGCAGGGCGTCTTCCGGGCTGGTGTGCACGTTACGGAAGCTCTCTGGATGGTAGGCTCCGATGGGAAGCAAAGCGACCTCGGGATGGAGTCGCTGGCCGATCTCGGCAAAGCCGTTGAAGTACGCGGTGTCGCCAGAGTGATAAATTGAATGGCCGCCGCCGCTGAGCACGTAGCCGCCATAGCCACGATGCATATCGCGAATGACGCGCGCGCCCCAGTGCTTGGCCGGGGTCGCGGTGACGAAAGTCCCGTCGAGTTGAAAGCTTTCCCACCATCCCAACTCCACGATGCGCTCAAAGCCGAGATCGAAGACTAGATCCGTACAGTTGGTGGGCACAATGAGCAACGGCGTGCGGCCACTCTTGAGCAGGGTGGCGCGGGCAATCGCGCGCAGCGAGGGGCGATGCAGATGATCGAAGTGCGCGTGGGTTACCAGAACGGCATCAAGCGGCGGGAGATCCTTGATGCGAAGGCCAGGACGCCGGAGTCGTTTGAGAACGAAGAGCCAGGGAGCGAAGATGGGATCGACGACGACATTAGATCCGGCAATTTGCAGAAAAAACGAGGAGTGACCGATGAAGGTGACTCCCAACTGACCTTGCGAGGCGAGCACGGGACGATGGGTTCGACCGGTGCGCTTGGCCATAGCTGAGTGTCTCACCAGTCTGCCAAGTTGACCGGCCTTCTTGCTGATACTGATGTTAAGCATCCTACTCCATTGGACGCAGAATACGCCGCCCACGATTCCATATCGTACTCTCCGGATGAGCTTGCAACATTGGCGTGGCTGGCATTTAATCAACTTTTCGCTTTTGTAAGGAGGAAGTCGAGTGAAAATCGCGTACTTAGGATTAGGAATTATGGGACGCCCGATGGCCGCAAATCTGGTAAAGGCCGGGCACGATGTGACCGTGTGGAACCGGACGCCGAAAAACGTGGAAGGAGCACGCACGGCGGCGACACCGGCAGAGGCGGCGAAAGACGCAGAGGTAGTCTGGATGTGCGTCGCCGACACCAAGGCGGTGGAGACCATATTGTTCGGTTCCGGCGGCGTAGAGGCAATGCTGAGGCCGGGAGTTACGGTGATTGATTCCAGCACGATTTCACCGCTGGCGACGCGCGACTTTGCAGCCAGAGTGCGGGCCAAGGGTGCGGAGTTCGTAGACGCTCCGGTAACGGGATCAAAGGTCGGAGCGGAGAATGCACAACTGCTGTTCATTGTAGGCGGGCCGGAAAAGACGGTCGCAGCGCTCAATCCACTATTCATGGCGCTGGGTAAACAAGTGATTCGGGTGGGTGAAACCGGCGCGGGGGAGAGCGCGAAGATCGGAATGAATCTAATGATTGCATCCATCTTTGAGGGCTTTGCCGAAGCGCTTGCGCTGACCGGTAAGCTGGGTGTGCCTCCGGAGAAACTCGTCGAGTTGATTCAAGCCTCGATGATTCGCAGCGGGGTTACCGATTACAAGGCCAGTTTCGTGCTGAACCAGGATTGGTCGCCAAATTTTCCGTTGCGGTTGATGCTCAAAGATATTCACCTGATGCTCGACGCGGCCAGGCAGCAAAAGGTCGAATTGCCTGCGCTGAAGGAGATCGAGAAGGTCTATCAGAAGGCAGTCGATGCAGGTCACGCAAACGAGGACTATGCGGTGACGGTGGAGACGGTAAAAAACCTATAGATATTTCCGTCATCCAATTTCGTCAGCAAAGATAAGCCCCGGAGTGAGCTTCCGTGGCTTATCTTTGTCGCACCGGGATAAACCGCTAACCAAGATACTGCACGTGCACGTAGGTCCCCAGGCGAACGTTGTAGGCAAGGTACCAGCCAACGTGATCCGGATCGTCGTAGAGTACGATCTCGTCGGTGTTCCAATCCCAATCGGAGCAGTAGCCGAGGTCGTAGGGCGCTACGCTGAAGAAGAATCCGCCGAACCCGAAGCGGCTGGGACCGCCTCCGCCGAGATGCCAGATGTGTCCGCGGCCAATCTCACCCGGAAAATGTCCGTGCTCCCAGGGATGGTCAAGACGGTAGTGCGGGTCGTTTCGGCCTGTATCGTGACCGACCCATTGATCATTCGCGTGCACGTGCGGTGCCTCGGGATGGCTTGGCTGGTCTCTAAACGTCGGATGGCTCTCTCCCGCTTGACCTCCGCGATTTTCGGCGTGCGGAGCCGGAGCGGGAGCAGGACGCTTTACCGGAGCGGGACGTTTTACCGGAGCGGGGCCGTGCGCGGGGATGTGGCCGCCTCCAACTTCATGACCACCGGCTGGCGCTGCTTGATGGGCTCCGCCCTGCCCGCCTTCGTGGCCACGCTCCTGGGCAAAAGCCAGAACGGAGCAGATCAGTAAAGCTGCAAACAATCCAGCAAACTTTTTCATTCTCTTTCCTCTTTCTCACAACGCTTGCGATGTGACTCAAGACGCTTTTGCTACTCCATCAGATGCTGCTACAAACCTCGGAGGAGTCTACGCTCCATCTTGAAATCCATCAGTTGTGGGAACACCGGTCGCGCGGGATAAGTTGCGGATGAGGCAGGTGGCTGGACGCCAAGTCGTGAGGAGCAGAAAGAGTGGCGGAGATGGACGATCGACGCCGAGGCCAACGCACCTGGCCTTCGTGTTGATGTTCCCATTAAATGCTGATATTGGAGCGGCGATTGAGCTCGCGAGTCTCGCGCTTCATGCGCTTACCACGGATCACCAGGGTGCTTGCGTAAAAGAGGTGGACGACCCAGACGACGATGTAGGCCGCGTAGAGATATGCGTTGTTATTGACTGCGCCGTTCATTGTGCGCCCTCCGTTTCGTAATTGAGCGAAGCCTGCGCATGAGCCTCTTCCAGCGCGTGCTCGGCCAGCGCCTGCTTGTAGCGTATCCAAACGAACAGCAGCGCGAGCATGGCGAAGGCCGCAAGATTCCACAGGACTGCGACCCACATAGCCGGATGGAGTCCGGAACCTTCACCGCCGCCGATCACCGGTTGCGGGTGCTGAGTACGGAACCAGCGGATGGCCATGTACACGATGGGAACATCGGCAAATCCGAATATACCCAGAGCGGCCGCCAGGACCGGCACTTGTCCGCCGGTGGCATAATGGCGCAGCACGAGATAGCTGACATAGATGAGCCAGAGTACCAGCGTGCTGGTAAGCCGCGCATCCCAGGTCCACCAGATGCCCCAGATGGGACGAGCCCAGATGGGTCCGGTGAGGAGCACGATGGTGCAGAAGGAAACGCCGACTTCAGCTGAGGCCAGGGCAAGTGCATCTGCGCGGTTAGTGCGGCGGATCAGATACCAGGCGGAGGCCAGGAAGTTGACAAAAAACAACAGGAAGGCCACCCATGCCGAGGGCAGATGGTAGTAGAAGATGCGCTGCACGTCGCCCATCGTGGCTTCAGTAGGCGCGATGTACATGGCTTGGCAAAAGCCGTAGCCAAGCAGCAGGAGCGTGAGCACTGCGAGAACTTTGAATAGAGTATTCATTCCGCGTTCAGCACCGGTTCAAACAAGATGAGACCGACAGTGGTGAAGACGAGATCATACACCGCTAGCAGGCGTATCCAGAAAATTGGGGAGTTGTCGCCGGTAAGAATCGAGGTGGTGGCGTCTACCATGGCGAGCAGCGCCGGAATCGAAATCGGAAAAAGGATGAGGGGTAACATGATTTCGCGGCTGCGGGTACGGATGGAGAGCGCCGCGAAAAACGTGCCGTTGACCACCAGAGCCCAGGTAGCGAGCAGAGCCACCACCAGCAACTGTCACCAGGGACCGACCGAACGCAGATTGTAAAAGACGACGAAGAGCGGGACCATCAGGACTTCCAGGATCGAAACGAAGATGAAGTTGCCCACGGTCTTGGAGAGGAAAAGCGCCTGCGGCGGCGCGGGCGAGAGGCGATAGGCGTCCAGCACCTGGTTGCGCAGTTCGCGCGTCCAAGTCTGGTTGAGAGCCACGACGGTGGCAAACAGAATCGCAACCCAGAGCAGGCCGCCGGCGATTTTGCGCGACTCCTCGGCGGTGGGATCGAAACCGAAGCTGAAGATGACAACCACCAATAGGGCGAAGAACAGCATGCTGTTGATGGCGTCCTTGGAGCGCCACTCCAGGCGCAGATCTTTTACCAGCGAGCGCCGTGTAATGGCCCAAAGGCTGGGAGCAGAGGTCACGGTTTGACCTCAATGTTCCCGCGCAGGGTTTGCAATGCGGCACGCTCCTCGGCTAGATAAGGCGTGAGCAGGCGAGCGGGAATTCCCTTTTCGCGGGCAACCAGGCGCCCCGCATCGAGCACGATGCACTCATCGGCCACTGGTTCCATCAACGCGGCTTGGTGGGTGACGACGAAGATGGTGGTTCCAGCATCACGCATTTTTGCCAGCAGAGTTGTCATTTGCTTGGCGGAGCGCACGTCTACGTTGGAAAAGGGCTCGTCCAGAAATAGCAGCTCGGGACCATGCACAATGGCCCTGGCCAGCGAGATGCGCTGGCGCATGCCCTGCGAGTATTGTCCGACGCGGCGCTCCAGGACGGGGTCCAGACCGACGGTTCGGATGGCCTCCTCGCAGCGGGCGCGGTCGTTGATTCCGTAGAGGGCAGAGAAATATTCGAGGTTCTCAACTGCTGACATTTCGTCGTATAGCAGCGGAGCGTGACCCATATAGCCGAAGCGCGTGGCTACCGCACGGATATTCTCCGAGCCAAGAACCCGGACGCTGCCTCGCGAGGGCGCAAGCAATCCTGCGATGACGCGCAGCAGAGTGCTTTTGCCCGCGCCGTTTTCACCGAGCAAAGCATAGAGTCGGCCGGGAGCAAAGTCCGCGGTAATGCCACGCAGGGCGGCGAAACGCCCAAAGTAACGCACCACTTCGTGCACGGAAACAGCCGGCTGTTGTTGAGTCGTATCAATCACACGTAGTGAGAGTTTAACGCGTCCTCTCTGGATTGGCGCAGCGGATGAAACCCGCCGGGCGGAAAACTGAAGGTGCTACTTTGACGTCCTACATGGAAGACGTGGAGACTTGGGCCTTCTCCGCTGGAGGCTGCGGAGTGCCGGTTTGGCCAGGCTGCGCAGGAGCGTATTTGGAAGCGCACTTGGCTTGAAGCTGCTTAGCGCGGAATACACCATCGCGCCCGTAGCTGCCTTCGGCAAGAGCCTGCGCATTGTCTTTGAAGGTGTCCGGGGGAGCCTCCGTGCCGGAATAGACGACATTGAGGGTGCGTCCCTGCTCGGCGAGAGTGAACTCAACGTGAGTACCCTGCCGATGAATGGAACCTGGTTGCACGTTCCCTGCAACCCGAAGACGCTTGCTGTAAATTCCGTCGCCCATTTCGCCCATTTCTTTGATGGTGACGTAGTAGCTCTTACTCTCCTGCACGCCACTGACCGCCAGATAGGCAAGGCCGGAGACGATAAGCAGAATTGGCACCCCAAACTTCAGATACTTATTCATTTTCCATCCAATACGAAACACATCATAGAACGCGGGTGCAGAGCTGCCTACCCTTGCCGTCGCAATCCAGGGTACTACGGCAAGCTGCTGGGTCCGGACACACCGACTGTTTGGTTGGATGCGAAGAACAGCTGAAAGACTCATAGAGAAGAGTCTTCTTTGTAGCAGCCGCTTGCATCGTATAATGGGCGCTTGCGGTGAAAAAAGGGGTTTGCAGGAATGAGCGGAAGCAACGAATCAAATAACAGCGATGGCATGAGCATCTCACCACACGAAATTCCGGCTGCGGGGATTCCTAAACTGCGCCAGGAGTGGATCGCGCGGCGCCGGGACGATTCGGGTGGCAGGGGCGACAACAACGTAACCCAGATGCACTATGCACGCCAGGGGCAGGTCACCGAAGAGATGCTGTTTGTGGCCGAGCGCGAAAAGATTTCGCCAGAACTCGTGCGCTTGAAGTTAGCCGAAGGAAAGTTGATCATTCCCGCGAATGTTAACCATCCCGAGTTGCAGCCAATGTGCATCGGCGTAGATTCGCTGTGCAAGATTAACGCCAACATTGGCAATTCGGCAGTGAGTTCGAACGTGCAGGAGGAATTGAAGAAGCTGCACACCTCAGTGCATTACGGCGCGGACACGATGATGGACCTGTCGACCGGCGGCGACATTCACGGCATCCGTGAAACTCTGCTGCGGCACTGCCCGGTGCCGATGGGCACCGTGCCAATCTATGAAGCGGTGGCGAGGGTGAAGCGCATCGAGGACCTGTCGGCGGCACTGATGCTGGAGGTAATTGAAGAGCAGGCGGCGCAGGGCGTGGATTACATGACCATCCACGCGGGCGTACTGGTACAGTACCTGCCCCTGGTGGCCAGCCGCATCACCGGTATTGTGAGCCGCGGAGGAGCGATTCTGGCGCAGTGGATGGCGCATCATCACAAGCAGAACTTCCTCTACGACTGCTTTGAAGACATCTGCAAAATCATGGCGAAGTACGATGTAACCTTCTCGCTGGGCGACGGATTGCGGCCCGGCTGCATTGCCGATGCCAGCGACGAGGCTCAGTTCGCGGAACTGAAGACCTTGGGCGAACTGACGCGCATTGCCTGGAAGCACGACGTGCAGGTGATGATCGAAGGGCCGGGACACGTTCCGATCGACAAGATCAAGGAACAGGTGGACAAGGAAGTGGAGTGGTGCGACGGGGCACCGTTCTACACCCTGGGGCCGCTGGTCACGGATATCGCTCCGGGTTACGACCACATCACCTCGGCAATTGGCGCGGCAATGATCGGCTGGTATGGCGCGGCAATGCTCTGCTATGTGACTCCCAAGGAGCACTTGGGCCTGCCGAACGAAAAGGACGTGAAGGACGGAATCATCGCATACAAGATTGCGGCCCACGCCGCCGATCTGGCGCGGCATCGTCCCGGAGTGCAGGACCGCGACGACGCGCTGAGCCATGCACGTTACACCTTCGACTGGGAAAAGCAGTTCGAGTTGTCGCTTGACCCCGAGACGGCGCGCTCCATGCACGATGAGACTCTGCCAGACAAGTTCTACAAAGAGGCTTCGTTCTGCTCGATGTGCGGACCGAAGTTTTGCTCGATGAACTACTCGTCCAAGGTGGATGAGTACAACAAGCAGGTGCACGGGCTGGAGAAGAAGGATTACTCGGAGCTAGTGAAACTGGTTTCGCAGAAGTAGAAGTCTAGCCGCAGGCCCGCTGCATCAGAAGTGGCGGGGGAGAATACGGGGGCCACGCTACGGCGTGGCCTCTTAGTTTTGCTCCACGTAGCAGTTCCCGTCAGCAAACTGGAGACCGACGATATGACGTGCTCGATGCTGAACCTCAAGATAGGCTTCGAGGATTTGAATGTGCATGAATTCGCGCTGCGCGGGCGTGGAACAGTCGGCACGGGCGAGGTCGAGAGCAAGATAGCGGTCGTGGGCTAGAACAAAGCGCTCCATCTCGATCAGCATGTTGGAAATCCCTCCCCAATAGTGTCGAGCAGGAGCGGGAAAACGGAAATCAGCACAAGGCCTTAGAACCTGGCATGAGTCGCCGCAGATTGCCCCTCCGCAGGTTTTTACCAGCGCTCTCTATGACCCCAGCGCTTGGGATCAATGCCAGTCTTCTCCATTTGCGCCTCCGCGATGCTCTTGCCCGTCGCGGAACCGCCCTCCGACCCAATGATGTGAATCAGAAAGATGTGATCTCCGGCAAGACCGGAGACGCACCATACATTCTGACAGCCCTCGATCGGTACGGCACCCTCTTCGCCCAGTGCGCGCAGCAGTTGCACCCGATGGCTTGCCCATTCAAAAATCTCCTCGCTGGCAAGGTACAGCCACGTACGCAATGCCAGCTCAGGGGATTCGCCATAAGCCTGACGAACATAGGTGCCACCGAGGAGTTCCATCACCAACGTGTAACGGGTTTTCTTGCCTCTCATGCGTTCGCTTTCGACGAAGAAGGTCAAGGTCTGGGGGGCCGCGTTCAAGGCACCATTTCTGTTATGCCCAGCCTAGCGTGCGTAGAAGATGCGATAACAACGAGCAAATTCACGTGATTATGCCGTTAATATCGGAACCGCAAAGCGTCTTTATCGTGCTTTTGACGTCTGCCTTGCAGCGTAGGCTGCAGCTTCTATTTCTCCCACCTTGTCCAGATCGAGATCCTTGGTCTCCGGAGAGAAGAACATGCTCAGGAAGGTCATGACCGCACCAATCGTCAAAACCACGGCTGGAGACAACCACAGATCCTGTTTTTCGATGGCGTGAATAAACGGAATCTTGTGTGCCCAGAGCACGTATATGTTGAACCACGCGCCAAGAAGAGCGCCTGCCGAATAACCGAAACCTACGCCGGAAGCTCTCGTCTTGGTTGGGAAGCGTTCGCAGAGATAAGCCGGTAGCATTCCCCATGCCAGTTTCAGCATGCCCGCCATGCAGCAACCTACAATCGCCATTCCCAAGTTGCGGGCAACTGCAGCATGGTAAAGGACGTAATACACGGGCACAGCGAATATGACGAGAAACACGCAATACCACTGTGTCAGGATCTTTCGTCCAGTCTTATCGGAGAGCCAACCGTAGAAGTTATAGCCCAGGAAGGATAGGAAGAGGGCGAAGCCGTAGATCAGACTGAAGGTTGTGGTGTTGAATCCCCGCCCGCCCAAGGTAAGGATGCTGGGAAGGTATCCGTAAACGGAATAATCGGTCAGGAATAAACCGGTCATGAAGAAAAAAACTTGCAGGAACGCCCAAAGTTGGGGCGGCTTGAAAAGAGTGAAGAATGGAGCCTTTGCCACCTTGCCGCTTGCTTTGGCTTTCTCAAACTCGGGTGATTCATGGAGTGAGGACCGTATCCAGAGAGCCAGGAAGACCGGGACTACGCCAGTCATAAAGGCGATGCGCCAGCCGTATCTAAGCATTCCGGCACTACCCAAAGCTGCAGACAATCCAGCCACGACCAGCGCGGCAAAGACATAGCCCAGAGGAAAACCGGACTGCACGAATCCGGCAATTGCCCCGCGCCGATGCGGCGGCGCGAACTCAATCGCAAAGGTGTGCCCTACTGCGTATTCCCCACCGAAGAAACAACCCATCAGGAACCGGAGCACACTGAAGCTGAGATAAGCCCACCCGCCCACCTGCGCGTAAGTGGGCAGGAAGCCTGCGAGCAAAGACATCAATCCAACGCCGGCAATGGTAAATACCAACAACCAGCGCCTCCCAATCTTGTCAGCATAATGACCGAAAAACGCTGAGCCAACGGGTCTCGCCGCCATGGTGATTGAATACAGCAAAAGCACCTTGGTGTACTGCCACGCCAGACTCCCACCTGGGGCAATGAACAACTTGGTTAGGATGGGAGCCAGAACTACCACCATTGCCATGTCGTAGGCGTCTAAGCCGAAACCGAGAAACTGGGAAAGCATCGCTTTCTTTGTGTCAATTGATAGCGGTTGTGCCATGTTTTCGCCCCTTGGGGACTTGACCCTCAACTGAATTTGAAGAAGACTCGTCGCTGGATTGCCATCTGGTGCGCCTCACCGAAACTAGCGAGTTTGCAGCGAAAGTGTCATGACCGAGTAGCATAAGTACCATGCTTTACACGTCTAATGCACGCAAATTTTTATCACTGCAGGTTGTGATTCCGCCCATGACGCACTAGTGAGCGGATTCCAGCACGGTCGCGGCCCTTTGCAGTGCAGAGGTCACTTCTTCGAGGGCTTCCGAGGCGGCGGCAGGATCGTTGCGGTCCATGGATTCGTTAACTCCGGGAATGACCACCGCCGCGTAGCCGGTGTATTCGCCCGGAGCATAGATGGTATGGCGGAACCATGGGCGATGGGGCAATCCCTTGCCTAACATGGCGCGCTCGGCCCCGAGCTTGGCCGAGTCGATCCGCCACAGTTGCTCGCCGCTGGCGCTCCCGGCGGCCTGATGCAGGGCTCGTCCAGCGGCAGCCAGATGGTCAGCCGCCTCGAAGGAAGCGGCAAAATCCAACTGCGCATTCCAGCCCAACTCCTGCGCGCGACGTTGCGCGTCCTCCAGGTACTTGTGCGCCTCCGTTCCGTAAGTCTCATAGTCGAAGGGGAGCGAGTCAGCCTGGGCCATCCGCAGTACCTCCAGGCCAAAGACGCGAGCCATCTGCTGTTCATAGGCAAAGGAGGGATCGACAAACTTGGTGAACCAGGCGTAGTTGTCAAAAACGGAGTGATAGACGCCATAGGGGCCGTAAGAGCTGATATCCGTGGAGGGCACGCCAAGATGCTGGAGGAAGGCTGAGTAATCCGAGCCGCTGCCGAGGTCGCCAACGTGCACATCGCTACGATCGACGCCGCTGCTACGCTCGGCAAACGAACCCGCGTCGGCATTCTCGCGATGGAGGCGAGCGGTCTCGCTCTGAGCCTTCCATGCATCGTAAACGGTACCTCCCTTCGGACTGGGCACCGCCTGGGCTATGTCGCGCAGAAATTGCTTGAGGCTGGGAACGCTGGAGGCTCCAAATTCCGGACCAGCGACACCCACATCCATATTGAAATACGCGGCAGCGTTCCTGAGCGATTTGGCATACTGTTCGGCGTACTCAGTGGAGCCAATCAGTCCTTGCTCCTCGGCGTCCCAACTGCCGAAGACGATGGTGCGCCGCGGACGCCAGCCGGACTTGAGCAGTTCCCCAAGACCATGCACGGTCTCCAGCATTGCCGCCGTGCCGCTGTTCGGATCAGCCGCACCGTAAACCCAGGCATCGCGATGATTGCCGGCGACTACCAGCACCTCGGGCTGCGTACTCCCCCGGATAGTTCCGATCACATTCCAGATGGTGGTGTAGCTGTAGTCCTGCAGCAATTTGAGATGGACGCGAACGGGGCCGGGACCTACGTGGTAGGTGAAGGGCAATGCGCCCTGCCACTCGCGCGGGCTGTCCGGGCCTCCCAGTTTCTCCAGCAGTGGAGAAGCGTCCGCGTAGGAGAGCGGAGTAACCGGAATTTTCGGAAGATTCGCGGCTCTTTCGGGCGTCAGGCGCTGCGATTGTGGAAGGTCGAGCGTGGACGCCAAGCCAGGGGTCGTGGCGTCTCCGGGATAGATGAAGGTGAACTGCACGCTACCACGCTGGACGCTAGTCGCGGGACGATACGGCCCCGCAGGATAGGCATCGCCCCGGAAGTACCCATCATCGATGGGGTCCGAGTAGATAATGAGACCTGCGGCCCCGGCCTCCTGCGCAGTGAGCGCCTTTACGCCACGGAAGTTCTGCCCGTAGCGAGCGATCACAATTTTGCCTCGGACCTCGATTCCCATCTGCTTAAGCTTGCGGAAGTCCTCCGGGCGAGCATAGTTGGCGTAGACTACCTCGGCTTCGACTTCGCCCGAAGGCGAACCTCCGTTGAATGGAGTCACAACCCGGGGATCGTCCTGGTACGGGTCACCCTCGACGTGCTCACGAGTTGGGCCGCGCATCTTGAGCCCTGCAGGAGCGGTGGCCTCCACCAGAACTTCCCGGGGCAGGTTGAGCCACACTTTGTAGGCGTCAATCCGGGTTTCGAGGCCCGCTTCGCGGAATTTCCTCGCCACGTACTCAGCAGTCCTGCGGTCTTCAGGAGAGCCCGCGATATGAGGCGCAGCAGTTAGAATCCTCAGATGCTCCCGGGCAAGCTCCGGTTCAGGGACGGCCAGGAACTTCTCCTCCAACTTCTGCTCGGCAGCCGCATCGCGGAATCCAGCAACGATGGCCGTGGTTTTGGAGTTCGCTGGCTGAGCAAACGAGGAGGCCGCCAGCGTGAGAAGCAGGATCGATACCCGAATTGCCTTGATCATCGTCGGAGACTCTTTCCTTTGCGCTCGCGCGGCGAGATGAGTGAACGTTGCAGAATATCACCACTCGAAGTTCACCGCGCGGGGCTCCTCTTCCGAGGAGGCAGACAGGGGAGTTTGGCTTCGCGCTACTGCAAAGACTTAGAGGCTTCGGCCACCATGGCGACATCCAGCCAGCCGGCAAGGTCGATGTGTCCAGCGAGGGTGTCCCGGGATTTTCCGTCCACAAGAAAGCGTACGCGAGTGAGCTGCGGAAGTTGGGCCTTCAAGGTGAGCACCATCGAAAAAATCGTCAACTGTTCGACTTCAATGCCGCTGCGATGGGTATTCGCAAACGCCGCATTGAGGTTTACCACGGCCGAAGCCGGATCGAGCAGATACACGTCATGCACGTCAGCTCCGGTGCCGAGTGGGTGCGGAGAACCGGTCTGCAGGTAGCGAGCGACCAGCGTATGCAGCGCGAGGCGGCCACGTTCGCCTGGGTCGCTGGGAAGAGCCGAGGAGATCGTATTGGGACGCAGAGAATTGTCCTCATCGCTGGCAAGGTAAAGGGTCATTTGCGCTGCGGGCCCAATGACTGGGGCAGTCAACGCCTGGGTCACCGGTCCAGCGCTGATAGTTTCCGCCTTGCGTTTGAGGTGAACGAGATAGAAGCCCATGGCGAGGATCGCCAGCACCAGGGCAGCAACCGCATACTGGAGTTTGCGGGAGATCACTGGGCGACCTCAAGCTTTCCCCTGAGAGAAGCGATACCGGAAGCCAACGCCGCAGCGATCTTCTGCTGGTACTCCGCGCTGCCTAGCTCGTCCGGAGAGTTCCCTTGCGGCGCAACCTCCACGGCAATCGCCGCTACCGTGATGCTGTTCAACGGACGCAATGGGGCGGCCGAGCTCCGTACAGGCAAGCCGCTGGCAGTACACTCTACCACCAGCGCCGCTGCCGCCATGCCGGATTGCTCGAGGTAGGGCCACTGCGCCAGCTCCCACGGCATGAAACTGCGCTTGCTCTGGCCAGCCTGCGGCGCACCAACCATTGAGGTATACACACGCACGCCGTGGCCGCTGCCCGAAGCGTGAATGGCAACGTAGAGCGAAGCATGCGAGGTGTTCGCTGAAACCGCACGCTGGTCCCATGTGAGCAGATTGTCGGCCACACGGGTGAGCACCACGGGAATCCCGCGCGCATCCAGCTCTTTTTGCAGGCGTCGCGCCAGTGCCAAATTGACGTTCTTTTCCAGCAGTGTCGGAGAGAGAACCGCGCCGGTCTCGTAGCCTCCATGGGCCGCATCCAGAATGACAAAGGGTCGCGAACGTGGCGCAGGGACGGTGGGACGGGCCTGATTAGCCGCCTGGCCTGCCGTTGGCGCCGCCGGAGCAATTGGGACCGGGGTTGGGGACGGCACCGCAGCAATGGTCACAGTATGCCCGCCATCGCTGATGGAAACCGTGGCGGGCTGAAGAATGTTGGCGATGAACTCTGCGCCGCCGGGAATCTCCGTGAAGCTGGTACTGGCGAGAAATGGATCGCCATAGGAGACGTTATCGGCCCCGTTGCTCACCACGGCTTCGCGGTGGAAGAGCAGGCGCACGCGGTTCCTCTCGATCAGGGACGAGGGATTGACGGGAGTTGGAAAGCTGAGCACGAGCCGGGATGGAGCGCGGCGCAGTTCGGCTGAATAGTGAAACTGTGTGGAACCTATGAACAAGCGGCGGGGACCGGCGTGGAACTCCGCACTTTGACCGGCGATGCTCGACAGCAATTGGGTGATCGACGCGGCCGGAATGTAGCCCCGGCCATCAACCAGAAGAAAATTTGAGACCAGTTCAAGTTTGTTATTGGAGCGCGTGCGATATTGCCGCTTGCCTTCCTGGAACTCGGCGGCACCACCGTTGAATACCAGGATGAGCTTCTTGCCTTCGAGGTGCGACTCAAGCCGGCCAAGCGGCTCCAGCAGATCGGTAATGCCAACGTAATCCACACCGTCGCGGACAAGAATGTCCACTTGGTAGTTCGTCTGCGGTGCGTAGACGGATACCCGTCGCGGCTCGGCAGCAAAGCCAATCGCCAGCAACAGCAGCAGCAGCAGCAGCGTGACTCGAACGGAGATGGGGTGCTCTTTCGGCATGAGAGATCGCGGAAGGGCCTGTGTACTTTATCCTACGACAAAATACAGGCATCGGGAGAGAAGCCGGATCACCATCTGAATTTCGGATCGATCCGGCAGTCGCAGATCTCGGCTTCTGAATGGCCCTGTCCTGAATTCCGTATTTGCGATTCTTCCGGGTGACGATACCGATTGCTCTTTGCCGGTCCCCCGTTTTACGCTGGGAGTGGAGTCTCTGCATTCCTATGAACCGTCGCCTGTGCCCTTTGCTTTTTCTGATGGTATGGACCACCGCCGCGCTGGCGCAGTTTGGTTCCAGTTCCTCTACGCAGCCGGGAGTGAAGCTACGAGGCCGAAGCTTCGCCGAACTGTATGCCGCGCAGAAGGTACTTCTCTCGAACTATTGCCGCCTGGATTTTGAAGGTGCGCGACTGGAATCAGCGGGCTGGAATCGGTTCAAACCGTATACCTCTCTACGCAACAACCCGGAATTTACCCGCGTGATCGTAGTAACCCGTTTCAATATTGAAAATCCGGAACAACCCAGCGAAGAGTTGAGTGCCAGCTATCAAGCAGTAGGCTATTACCAGGAGGGCGAAGGCTACATGCCTGTCTCGTCCACTGACCAGGTTACATTCCGGGTGCAGGAGCAGAATGATACTTTGCTGGTAACGGAAGTCCATCCGGAAACACCTCATGTCTCGGCACGCGCTGCCTTGGCCTGGATGACATTGCGTTTGGCGGACCCGAAGACCAGTGAACTGGAGCGGACTCTTCTGAATGACGCAATACGCCAGTTGAATAAGCCATTGCCACGGCCTCGCCCGGCAACAAACCCGCCGGGAGCGTAATTAGATCAATTCATATATCTCTGCCGAGCGCGGAAGATATGATATGCGCCATCGGTATTCTCAAACACCGGTGGCGCTGCTTGTCGTACTTCTCGTCACTCTGTCCGGCTGTATCCACCAGTGGCCGACAGTCATCCAAGTTATTCAGACTTAAGACTGAGGTTGTAACATGATTGGTTTGGCGGTCGGCGCCGTGTGCGTCGTTGCTGTGGTGTGTTCCATGCCGGAGGACAAGCACTCATGGCGTGCGCTTGGCGCGTTTGCGCTGGAACAGTTAGAACGCGTGTTCGACATGATAGAGCGTGTGCTCCGTTTGGATTAACGTGTGGTGCAGTGAAACATCGCGCGTCAAACGTACGAGCTTCCCGGGTCAAAAAAGGGCGAGGCCGGAGCCTCACCCCGTGTAGCGTTTCATCTATAAAGCGTACTTGCCAGCCTCCAATACGTGAGCCGCAACTTTATCCCGCGCCGCGATCACGTTGATCGGATCAGCCTTCGCCAGACGGCGTAAGATCGACATTTGCGTGCGCAGCATGTCGCCTTCAGCGACGTCCGCCAATGCCTTCTTGGCTGCGGCCTCCACTCGGGCAAAAGCTCCCTGCAGATATACATCGCACATTGCCAGGGCTACAGCCGAAGCAGCTTCGCCCTGGTTTTCCATCAGCTTCAACGTGCGCGCCAGCACCGAATCCATCGCGTACACTTCGATGACGATGTCGGCAATTGCCCCCATCACTTCCTGATGATCGGTGATCTGCTGCATGTATTTCTGCGAAGCCGCACCGGCGACCATCAGGCCAATCTTCTTCGCGTTCTCAAGCAGCTTGCGCTGGGCAACCAACTTGCGATCATCCTCCTCGGCGAAGCCAGGACCGGCCATGACCTCGTCCATCAGCTTCTTGATCGCCGGCAGCAATGGAAGCTGACCGCTCACGGCTCGCTTCAAAAGCCATCCGGTGATGATGAGGCGATTGATTTCGTTGGTGCCTTCAAAGATCCGATTGACCCTTGAATCGCGATAGGCGCGCTCGGCTGGATACTCCTCGACAAATCCGTAGCCGCCAAAAATCTGCACCTGGTTGTCCACTACCATGTCGAACATCTCCGAGGCCCAGACCTTAATGATGGAGCACTCGACCGCGTACTCTTCTATGGCCTTGCGAATGAGCTTGGACTCATCAGGTGAGCCTTTTTCGATATCGGCAGTCGCCGCGTCCATCATGCCAACGGTGCGATACACCAGCGCCTCGCCCGCGTAAACGCCGATGGCAATGTCAGCCAGCATCTCTCGCACCATGCCGAACTCGCTGATGGTTTTGCCGAAGGCCTTGCGCTCTTTCGCCCATTTGATGGAATTTGCCAGCGCGGTACGCGCCCCGCCAACGCAAGCCGCGCCGAGTTTGAAGCGGCCCACGTTCAGGATGTTGAAGGCAATCGTCGCACCCTTGCCAACCTCACCCAAAACATTTTCCACCGGGACCTGACAGTCGTTGAGAATCAACGGACAGGTGGACGACCCACGAATCCCAAGCTTGTGCTCCTCAGGACCGATGCTGAGACCGGGGAAGGTGCGCTCAACGATGAAGGCCGTGAATTTTTCGCCATCCACCTTGGCAAAGATCACAAATACGTCCGCGAAGGAGGAGTTACTAATCCACATCTTCTCGCCGTTGAGCAGGTAGTACTTGCCGTCGGCCGAGAGCACGGCCTTGGTGCGGGCATTCATTGCGTCTGAACCCGAGCTGCTCTCCGAGAGCGCATAAGCGCCAACCCATTCGCCGCTGGCCAGCAGCGGAAGGTATTTCTTCTTTTGCGCGTCGGTACCAAACCAGACAAACGGCAGAGTGCCGATGCCGACATGGGCGCTAAAGGTGACAGCGAAGGAGCCGGATTTGGCGATACGGTCGGCGATAATCGAAGACGATACTTTATCCATCTCCGCCCCGCCGTACTCCTCGGGAATGTCAACACTCGTCAGCCCAAGCTCTGCGGCCTTCTTCAGGAGTTCGCGGCTGAAAGCGAAATCTTTCTGCTCAATGCGGTCGGCGTTGGGCACAATCTCCTGAACCGCAAAGCCCTCGGCGGTCTGCTCGATAAGCTTGTGCTGGTCGCTAAAATCCTCAGGCGTGAAAACATCCTGGGGATTGGTCTCCTCGATTAGAAAATTTCCGCCTCTGATCTTCTTCTGTGCCGGTGTAACGGTGGTTGCCATTCTTGCTCCTCCACAATTCTGTTGCCGCGCGCGGGTCGTCCCCGGCGGATTGACGTTATTAATTGATGTTTTCGAAAATCCCCGCAGCGCCCATGCCGCCACCGACACACATGCTGACAATTCCGTAGCGCTCATTGCGGCGCTTGAGTTCGCGCAGCAGAGTCGCGGTAAGTTTGGCTCCGGTGCATCCCAGGGGATGGCCAAGCGCGACGGCTCCGCCATTCGGGTTTATCTTTGCGGGATCGAGCCCAGCCTCCTTAATGACCGCCAGAGCCTGCGCGGCGAAGGCTTCGTTCAGTTCGATCACTCCGATCTGGTCCAGGGTCAGGCCAGCCAGCTTCAACGCCTTGGGAATCGCGAACACCGGGCCGAGGCCCATCTCTTCCGGCTTGTAGCCCGCCGTGGCAAAAGCCACAAAGCGTGCCAGAGGCTTCAGTCCGAGCGCTTTCGCGCGCTCGGCACTCATCACCACCGCGGCGGCCGCGCCATCGCTCATCTGCGAGGAGTTGCCAGCCGTGACCGTTCCCTTCATGTGGAAAGCAGGCTTGAGCGCGGCGAGTGCTTCCACCGTGGTATCGGCACGCGGGCCTTCGTCCACCTTGAATTCGATGGTCTGCACCGCGAGTTGCACCGCAGCCGAACCCCGCGTGGCCTGCGGTGCCGGAGCACGGAAGGTGACATGGACCGGCACGATCTCATCCGCGAAGGCTCCCGTCTCGATGGCCCGGAGCGCCTTCTGATGGCTCTGATAGCTGAACTCATCGGTCTGCTGGCGGGTAATACCGAAGCGCTGCGCGAGCCGCTCCGCGGTGAGCCCCATCGAGAGATACGCATCCGGATAGTTCTGCACCAGCGATGGATTGCATGAGACCTTGTGGCCGCCCATCGGAATCATCGTCATCGATTCGGTGCCTCCGGCGACGATCACCTCCGCGCCGCCCGCGGCAATCCGATCGGCTGCAATCGCGATGGATTGCAGGCCGGACGAGCAAAAACGGTTAATCGTCATCGCCGAAGTTTCCACCGGCAATCCCGCACGCAGCGAGGCGATGCGCGCCACGTTCATTCCCTGCTCGGCCTCGGGCATGGCACAGCCAAGGATGACGTCCTCAATTTCATGCACATCCAATTCCGGAACGCGTGCCAGCGCGCCCCGGATGGCGATCGCGCCAAGGTCATCGGGACGAGTGGCGCGCAGGGTTCCTTTATTTGCTTTGCCGACCGCGGTCCGGACGGCGCTTACGATGACAACTTCTCGCATGGTTCGCTATCTCCTCGGTCGAATCTAGTTGCGAAGTGGTTTGCCGGTTTTGAGCGTGAACTGAATTCGCTCCTGCGTCTTGCGCTCACCGCAGAGGCTCTTGAAAGCCTCGCGCTCCAAGTCAAGCAAATATTGCTCGCTGACCGGAGTTCCGGGGGTTAACGCTCCGGCGCAGAGCACTTCGGCAATCTTGGTCGCAATCTTCACTTCATGGTCGCTGATGAATTCGCCCTGCCGCATCAGATGTACGCCGAGTTTGAGAGTTGCCAAAATATTTTCGCCGGGCGCGGGAATGTCCGTACGCGGCACTGGTGCGCGATAGCCGGCACGGGCAAGTTCCAGCGCGTGCGCCTTGGCATCGCTCAACACGCGTTCGCGGTTCATCGTGATTTCGTCGCCACGACTGAGGAAGCCAAAACCGCGAGCCTCAAAAGCTGATGTTGAAACCTTGGCCATGGCTACGGTTTCAAATGCCTTCTTCATCGCCTCCATCATCTCAACCGATTCGCCGCGACCTTCCGGACGAATGGATTGCGCGGCATCGACGGCGCGCAGAGTCATCTCCTTGCAACCACCGCCGCCGGGAAGCAAGCCGACGCCGGCTTCGACCAGACCCATGTAAAGCTCCGCATGAGGCCGGCGCGCCGTGGCATGGAGCGACACTTCGCAGCCCCCGCCAAGGGTCATGCCAAAGGGTGCGACGACCACTGGCTTGGGCGAGAATTTGATGAGCTGCGTCATGTTCTGGAACTGGCGCACCATCATGTCCAGTTCATCCCACTCCTCATCCTGCACGGCCATTAGCAATAGCATGATGTTGGCGCCGACCGAAAAATTCGCCGCGTCGTTGGTGATAACGAAGGCGTCAAATTCATCGCCCGGGCCACCCGGCCTCAGTACCTGCGAGGTGAGCTGAATAATGTCTGCCCCCAGCGAGTTCATCTTGGAATGGAACTCGATGCCACCAACACCATCGCCAAGATCGATCAGCGAGGCTCCGGAATTCGCCTTCACCACGTGGTTGGATTTCTTTGCGACCGTGATGCTCCAGACACCGGGCGCAACCTTCTCTTCCCTCATCGAGGTGCTGGCGAAATCGAAGTACGCCCGTCCGCTCACATGATGAGGAGCGTCTGTGTACCAGCTCGTAAAGCCAGCGGCGAGAAGCTTCTCCACGTTGGCAGCGACGGGCTTGCCCTCCTGCTTCATGCGCTCGACCGAGGCCGGGACTCCAATCGCATCCCAGAGTTCGAACGGTCCCATCTCCCAGTTGAAGCCCATCCGCATGGCACGGTCGATTTCGACTACGTTGTCGCTGATCTCCGGAATCCGATTGGCCGAGTAGGTAAAGACCTCTGATAGCGCCGTCCATAGGAACTGCCCGGCTTTATCAAGTTTCTCGCCGTTGAAGCCGGTCAACATGCGCACCCGCTCGCCGAGCGATTCCACGTTTTTCGCCATCTCCAAAGCAGGAAATTTAGGACGCTGCGTGGGGTGGTATTCGAGGGTCTTCCAATCGAGCGCCAGACGTTTTTCGCCCTCAGGGCCGCGCTCTTTCTTGTAGAAGCCAGCCCCGGTTTTGTCGCCCAGTAGCTTGCGCTCAATCATTTGATCGTAGAAGGGCGGGAGTTCGAGATCGCCACGCTCATCGAGCAACTCGACATCACCGCCTCCCGCTCCGGCGAGTGCGGGCGCGAGCCGCTTGGCATTCTTCACCACATGGCCCAGAACATCGAGGCCGACCATGTCGATGGTGCGGAAGGTTGCCGACTTCGGGAAGCCGATCGCAGATCCGGTCAGCGCGTCCACGTCCTCAATGGAGAAGTCGAACTCCTGCATCAGGCGGACGATGTTGACCACGCTAAAAGTACCAATGCGGTTGGCGATGAAATTCGGCGTGTCTTTGGCGTAAACGATGCCCTTGCCGAGACGAATGCTCGCGAACTGCGCGATCGCCTCAACCGACTCCGGATCGCTCTCCGGAGTCGGAATGATCTCCAGCAGGCGCATATAGCGCGGAGGATTGAAAAAATGAGTACCGAACCAGTGGCGGCGGAAATCGTCACTGAATCCCTCGGCAATGGAGTGCACGGGAAGGCCGCTGGTATTGCTGGTAATGATGGTTCCAGGCTTGCGGACGGCCTCGACCCTGCGCAGCAGAGCTCGCTTGAGGTCAAGATTCTCCACCACGGCTTCGATGATCCAGTCGCAGTCGGCGAGCAGTTTGAGGTGGTCTTCAAAGTTTCCGGTGGTGACCAGGCGCGCAAATCCAGGCTCCATGAAGGCAGCAGGCTTGGCTTTGCGCGCAGCCTCCAATCCCCCTTCGGCAATACGGTTACGGACGGCCGCTGGGGCGTCAGCTTGAGTGTCTGGTGGAACGATATCCAGCAGGTAAGAACGCACCCCGGCGTTGGCCAGGTGCGCGGCGATGCGGGAACCCATCGTTCCCGCGCCGAGGACGGCGACTTGCTCGATTCTTTTCAGCATCGGTGAGGCTTCTCCGAACTATCGACAGCAATCAATGCGGCCTAGAAGCGGCAATACCCACCAGAGGATGTGTCGCGAACTACGGTGCGAGACACCTATGGCTACAAGAGCTCGGATGCGAGAAAACGGTGAAGTAAGAAAAATGAAACAAGGAAGGTTCTGACACTCGACTCAATTTGGAACTTAGCGCTTCCGAAATCAGCTTGCCCATAAAACAATCGACAAAAGACCCGAAAAATAGAGGCGGCGCGCGTCGAGAATGTGGGGTGAGGATGGCAACGACGCGCGCCCTTTTTAAATTGGATCAACCTTACTGAATGAATTGCCATTCAGTCAAGAGGTAAAGTTATAAACCATTAAAAATATTAGAGATATATTTTTCCTGGCGAGGAAGGGCCGGAGGCAATTTTCGCGCAAGGGCCTTATGAAGGGCCCTTATCATGATTACTTTTGATAGCTACGGGCGGGGCGGTTGACGACCCCACTCTCCGGGATCGCGGGACGGTCTTGCTCCTTGCGCGCTTCACCCCCGCCTGGCGGTGCAGGGCGCGGTTGCGAGGAACCATGCGGCTTTAGAGGGTTGCGTCCTGCCTGAATCAGGTTGCGCGGTTGTCCTGGGTTGCGCGGCTGCCAGTTCCCGCGCTGCGATGGACCGCGCTGCTGCGCCGTTGGACGCGTTGCCCCTGGTCCGGGCGACGGCGGCAGCGGAGCTGGGGGGGTCAACCGCTCGGGATGTTCACGCACAATCTTCTGCGCCATCTTCAAGACTTCGCGCTCGCCCCGATAGGTAAGCTTGCGGTGAGCCTTTTCCAAGGGGAACCAGAAAGCTTTGCGGACTTCGTCGCGCATGTCCGGTCGAATCTGCCCAAGGCGTCCGGATGCGTAGAGGAAGAGGTAGAAGCTCACGGCCTTGGATACATGCTCGCGGCCTCCCCAGGAACGGACGTACAGATAACGGATGGTGGTGAGACGGAACAAGCGCAAACCGCGCACTCCGGTTTCTTCGAACACCTCACGATCAGCACTCTGCTCAGGCGTTTCGCCCTCGTCCACGCCACCCTTGGGTAGCGCAAAAACGGTACCTTCGGGCCGCGCCTTGGCGCGCCTGGTAATGGTATCCGCGTTGATAATATTGGGTTCGATGATCGCTACCTGCCATTCTCCACGAATATGTCTGAGCACGACTCCGCCAGCCGATGTTTCGTACACCACCTTTTTGGTGGACGGCGGGTTGGCCGCGTCTGTGGCGCCGGGACGTTCATGCACTGTTTTCTTCTGAGCCGGCAAATTAGACACGCTTGGCAGACCTGACCGTAAGCTTCAATTTCACCATGTTCGCAAACTATGTGCCTTGGGGGCAAGCGTTTGCTCGAATCCTTTACACGAATTGCGCATGGCGAAAGTAATCCGTGACCCGCTTGCCAGTCGACGCCGCACGCGACACACTGGAAGGGCAATGCGGCGACAGCTCTTCTACTGCGATCACCACGAAATCCGCCTACCGGCGGGGCACAAGTTTCCCATGGCAAAGTACCGTCTGCTGCGCCAGATGCTGGAGCAGGATGGCTCGTACTCGATGACACCATCTCCGGCGGCCCTTCCGGAGATGATCGAGCACGTGCACGATCCGGCCTACGTTGCCGCTTTTCTGCGTGGCACTCTGTCCCCGCAAGCGATCCTGCGAATCGGCTTTCCCTGGTCGGAATCGCTTGTGCGACGTACCTTGTGCAGCGTCGGGGGAACGCTCGCCGCGACCGCCGACGCGATGGAGTGTGGCTACGGAGGGGTGCTGGCCGGAGGCACGCATCACGCGTTTCGTGGCGAAGGTTCAGGATTCTGCGTCTTCAACGACATTGCGGTGGCTGCCGCCTGGCTGCTCCGCGAGCGCGGCCTGGGGCGTTTGGCGGTCGTCGATTGCGACGTGCATCAGGGCGACGGTACGGCGCAGATCTTTGAAGATGATGGCCGGGTGTTTACTCTTTCACTTCACGGACGAAAGAACTTCCCCTTTCGCAAGCAGCGCTCCCGCCTGGACGTCGAGCTAGAGGATGCGACCGGCGACGAAGAGTACCTGGCGGCGCTCAATGGCGCGATGGACAGGGTGCTGCGGTTCAATCCGCAGGCCGTATTCTTCCAATCTGGAGTGGACGCACTCGCCTGCGACCGCCTTGGCAGACTGGCCCTGACTCACGAAGGATTGCGGCGGCGCGATCATCTCGTGCTCTCGCTCTGTCACAGGAATGGTATCCCCGTGGTGGTCACGCTGGGGGGTGGATACGGCAATCCGCTCGAAGCCAGCGTCGAAGCGCACGCCAATACATACCGCATTGCGCTGGACATCTTCGGCGAAGAGAGGTAGATTGCAGCCGGTAAGCTACAACTCGCAATACAACATTTCGTATCAAATAGGTAACGGTTGGTGCGCGCAACTTCGACTCCAACCGCGGGTTTGCACAATGAGGCGATCCGCATGAAGCAGTTTTCCCAGATTTCGCGCTCCATCCAGGTGTTCTTTCGCGAACTAAGCGGAGTTCCAGAAACTAAGGCCGTATCCCAGCGCACGCTTGGGATAGCGCTCGGCGGAGGCTTCGCACGCGGCATGGTTCACATCGGCGTGCTCAAGGTTCTGGAGGAGGCGCAGATCCCGATCGCCGCCATCTCCGGCACCAGCTCGGGTTCCATCATTGCTGCTGGCTTCTGCAGCGGCCTTTCAGCCGCGGAATTGGCGGAGGTAGGCTGCCACCTGCGCTTCAAGGATATCGCCCGCTTGACGCTGGATCGGGGCGGCTTCTGCTCCAATGACCGCCTCGGCGCATTCCTCACCCGTATGTGTCCGTGCAAAGACTTTTCCGAGCTGCGCACTCCTCTGGTGGTGGTTGCCACCGAGCTTATCAGCGGCCAGCCCGCAATCTTCCGCAAGGGATCGATCTGCGAGGCGGTGCGCGCCAGTTGCGCCTATCCTGGAATGTTTACCCCAGTGGAGATCAACGGCGTGCTGCACGTGGACGGCATGCTCAGTTACGAGGTACCCACCACTCCGCTCAAACTTAAGCAGATGGGGATCGATTGCGTAATGGGAGTTCACCTGCAGTCGCACTGGAACCAGAGCGGAGCGCCACGGCATTTCTTCGATGTCATCGGCCAGTGCTTTGCCATCGCGCAGACCCGCATGAGCCTGCAATGGGAGAAAGATGCTGACCTGCTCCTCCGGCCCAACGTGGATGGCTTCGCATTCGATGACTTCGCGCGTGCCCCGGAGTTGATTGCCCTGGGCGAGGAGTCTATGCGTGCCATGCTTCCGGCGCTCAAGCATAAGCTCGGGATTGTGGAGTTGAAGGAGACTCCGGCGAAGATTGCGGCGGCGAAAGTCGCCAAACCAGCCGCGGTCCAAACTCCTGCGTGAAGGCAGTAGGCACGAGGTATGTTGGCCAACCCGGAGTTTTCCCTACTTTAGGGCTGCCAATTCCGGCCTTAGTCTGTAGATCACGCCATTGATGACGACGGCCGCGAGGGCCATGGCGGCGACCGAAACCGGGGCGGTGAAGGTTCCGGCCAGCGTGCCGGCCATCAGGCTGCCAAAGGGAGCAAAGCCCAGAAACGCCGTGGCGTAGATGCTCATGACCCGGCCTCGCATCTTGTCCTCCGACAAGTGTTGCAGCATCACATTCACGTTGGCGATCATCAGGACCATGAAGTATCCGGTACCCACCAGCATCAGCGCGCTCAGCCACTCATTTCGAGAAACCGCGAACAACGCCACAAACCCGCAGAACGCCAGGGAGGCGCGGAAAACGATCCGTCCGCGGTACTTCACCTGATGAATGAAAGCCATGGTGACGGCGGCCAGGAATGCGCCTCCACCATTGGCGGCCATCAGCAGACCGAAGCCGCGCTCGTTCAGGTGAAGTATCTGCTTGGCGAAGAGCGGCACGAAAGTGATATAGGGGATCACCAGGACGCTGGCGACCGCCGTCATCGCAAGCAGGGTAAACAGATCCCTGCGCTCAAAGACGTAGCATAGTCCTTCCTGAAGGTCCTCCCACATCGTGTTCTTCTCGGCGGGATACGGCGGTGGATAACTGATGCGGGTGAGCGCTACCAGCACCGCGACAAAACTCAGCGCGTTCAGCAGAAAGTTTCCCTGGATTCCGAACCATGCCATCGCAAAGCCGCCGAGCGTGGGGCCAACCACGCGTGACATGTTGAACTGCGCGGCGTTGAGGGCGATGGCGTTGGCCAGGTCCTCACGCGGGACGAGTTGCGGCACCAGCGCCTGGTAGCTTGGATTGTTCAGCGCCATGGCAATTCCGGTACAGAAGGAGATAAGCACCAGTAGCGGCAAAGTCATCCGATGCAGCGCTGTCAGGCCCCACAGGATGAAGGCAAAAATCATCATTGCCGATTGTGTTACCAGCATGAGCTTCCGACGGTTAATGCGGTCGGCGATGACTCCACCTAGCAGTGAAAACGCCAGCATGGGAGCGCTGGAGGCAAAGCCCACCACACCCAGCCAGAAGGCGGGATTATCCGTCGCAAGTTGCAGAACCAGCCAACCCATGGCGACGTTCTGCATCCATGTGCCGATGTTGGAGAGAAAATTGCCGCCCCAGAACCATCGGAAATCGCGATTGCGGAGAGCGCGAATCATGTGCGGCATGTCGCCGCTTGTGCTGCCAACTTGTGGTGCAAGCGGCTCGCTGGCAGCAACCGATTCGAGCGGCTCTGCCGCGCGTTCCTCGGCTTCGCGCTCGCTCGTCCATTTCTCTTTCTGATCCATCACCTCTCCCGCGGGCAAGAAAAGAGCAGGAGGCGTTCTCCTGCTCCGGTACCGCTCAGTTCATGTCTGCTACTTCACACGCTGCAATCCCGCCGGCACCTCGGCCTCGCGCAGAAACTTTGCACTTTCCTCCGGCGGAGTCGGATTGATATAGAAACCCGTACCCCATTCGAAGCCGGCCGTATTGGTCAGCTTGGGAATGAACTCAATGTGCCAGTGGTAGTACTCAAGCGAATTCTCCTGCACGGGCGCGGTGTGCAGAGCAAGGTTGTAGGCGGGATTGTCGAGCGCAACACCGCACTTCAAGAGTAACTGTTTCAGCGCAGCCGCCAGATTGATCATCTGGTGCGATGAGAGATTCTCGAATGCCGACTCATGGCGCTTGGGCATGATCCAGGTTTCAAAGGGGAAGCGCGGCGCAAACGGGGCAAAAGTAAGAAAATCCTCGTTCTCGCTGACAATGCGTACTGGATTCTCCATCTCCTGCCGCAAAATGTCGCAGAAGATACACCGCTCCTTGATGGTGAAGTATTGCTTGGCGCCCTCGAGTTCCTCGCTGACATGCTTGGGCACAATCGGCAGTGCGATGAGTTGTGCATGCGGATGTTCCAGAGTGGCTCCGGCAGCCTCGCCGTGGTTCTTGAAGATCATGATGTACTTGAAGCGGCGATCCTGCTTCAGATCGACAATTCGGTCGCGCCAAGCCCAAAGAACGCTTTCAATATTCTTCTGCGGCAGCAGTCCGAGATGGGCTGTGTGGTCCGGCGTTTCGACGATTACTTCGTGTGCGCCAAGGCCGTTCATTTTGTCAAACATGCCCTCCGCCTGACGATTCAAAGTGCCTTCGATTCCGAGCGCCGGAAATTTATTGGGCACCACCCGCACCGTCCAACCGGAGCCATTCTTCTGCCCGCTGCCGTTGGAGTCCGGACGATAGGCCAGCACCTCGGAAGGTGTTTTCATCTCGTTTCCTGGACAGAATGGGCAAAACCCGCCCTTCTGCACCACCTTACTGCGGAGAAAATCGCTGGGCCGCTTGGCGCGGTCCGTGGAAATGATGACCCAACGTCCGACTACAGGATCTTTTCTCAGTTCAGGCACAAACATTCCCCTTGCGCCGTTAGAGCAAATGGCGGCGCTTGCCACTCATAGTACGCCACGAAAAGGCTTCTTTGAAAAGATCAATCTCCGGAGGCATTCCCGATACCAGATAGATGCTGACGACATCAAAACGGGATTGCGGACGCGGCCTTGGGCCAAGGGTACGACCATTCCGAACAAAGCTGCGAAGAAACTCCGACGCCATGCCCCGCAACTCAACCTGCTTGGGGCGATCGACGGCAGCTTCGGCGGGCTTCACGGCATGACTGCTGCGGGTCTTGACCTCGATGAAGCAAAGCACATTGCCATCCCAGCCGATCAGATCAACTTCCCCCTTGCGCCCCTTGACGCGCCAGTTGCGAGCGATGATGGTGTACCCTTGGCGGCGCAGAAAGTAGAAAGCCATGTCCTCGCCTTTGCGCCCGGTACGCATGTGGGCGGCAGCGCTTGGCGCACGCCGGAAGAGCCGCGCCATGCGCTCCAGTGCCGCCGTAATCAGTTCGGGAATCCGTCCGCTGGACATGCCGCAGAAGTGTACCGCAGAAGCGCTTCCCTGCCGAGTAAATCACGATGCAAAGAGCAGAAACTTTGATTTAAGATTGAAGACTCGAGGATGGAGAGAATTTTGAAGAAGCTGATTGTGTTTGATCTGGATGGAACCCTTGCCGAAAGCAAATCGTCTCTTGATGCCGAGATGTCAGTATTGCTCGGCAGCCTGCTCAGCGTGACCAAGGTGGCCGTGATTTCCGGCGGCGACTGGCCACAGTTTGAAAAACAACTGGTGGCGAACCTTCCGCCGGGCCAGCCAATGGAAAATCTCCTGCTGCTCCCCACCTGCGGAACCAAATTCTTCCAATACAGTGGGGGGTGGAAAAAGCTCTACTCGGAAGATCTTGCCAAGGACGAGAAGGCGAAGATCCTCGCCTCGATGAATCGGGCGCTCGAAGTAACCGGCTTCAAACCGGAACAGACTTGGGGGCAGATTGTTGAGGACCGCGGCAGCCAGATCACCTTCTCCGCGCTCGGTCAGCAGGCGCCGCTGGCCGCAAAGGAAAAGTGGGACCCAGATTTCGCCAAGCGGACGAAGATCAAAGCTATCCTCGACACCTACATTCCAGAATTCTCCGTACGCATGGGCGGCACCACTTCGATCGACGTAACCAAGCCCGGCATCGACAAGGCCTACGGAATCCGAAAGCTGCGCGATATCCTCGGCATCGCCATTGAGGAGATGATCTTTATCGGCGACGCGATCTTTCCCGGCGGCAATGACTATCCACCAAAAGAAATTGGCGTTCCCTCCATCCACATCCGCGACACCCATGAGACCAAACGCGTGGTGGAGGCGATTGTCGACTGCCTAGGGAGCGCATAGCCTCACATTTAGCCGCTCACCCCAGCAGCGCCGTTACCTTCGGCATCCACTCGCTGATCGCAATCTTCTGCGGGCACAGCTCTTCGCACGTGCCGCACGCGATGCAGGCGCCGGATCGTTGCTGCTCGGTAAGAAAGACTTGGTACTTGAAGCGTGCCCCCGCCGTGTCGTCGAACAGGTGGGCGTAGTTAAAGAAGTTGAAGTTGCCGGGTATGTTCACCCCGTTCGGACACGGCATGCAGTAGTTGCACTGGTTACAGGGGATCACGGTTCGGGCTCGGTACAGTTCCTTCACACGCGCAATCAAATCGTGTTCCGCCTCGCCGAAGGCTTGGATGCGCGAGGCCTCGGCAAAGCGTAAATTCTCCTCCACCTGCGCCATCGTGCTCATGCCGCTCAGAACGACCGAAACCTCAGGCTGATCCCAGAGCCATTGCAGTGCCCACTCCGCGGGAGAGCGGCGCACGGGAAAACGCTCCATCGCCTCGCGAATATCTTTTGGCGAATCCGCCAGTCTGCCGCCCAGCAGCGGTTCCATGATCACGACGGCCAGCCCCTTGCTTGCCGCAAGTTTCAGCCCGCGAGTTCCGGCCTGATTCTCCGTGTCCATGTAGTTGTATTGAATCTGGCAGAAACTCCACAGTTCGCTGCCGCCGACGATCTCCTCGAAGCCCGCATAGTCGTCGTGAAATGAGAAGCCGAGATGCCGGATGCGTCCATCGGCGAGCGCCTCGGCAGCTTTGTCGAGAAGTCCGTGCTTCAGAACGATATCGTGCCAGCGGCTCTTGCTTAACGCATGGAGGAGATAGAAATCAATGTGCTCAGTCTGCAGCTTTTGTAATTGCTCGCCGAGAATTCTATCGAAGTCCGCTGGCCCCTCCACCATCCAGACCGGAAGCTTGGTCGCCAACTTCACCTTCTCGCGATAACCGCCCGGGAGCGCCTTGCCGACTACAATCTCACTCTGTCCACCGTGATATGGGTAGGCAGTGTCGAGATAATTCACGCCGTTGTCGATTGCATGATGAATCATGCGCACGGCTTCGTCCTCGATAATGTTGGGGCTGAGCCGCTCGCCATCCGTGGTCGGAAAACGCATGCAGCCAAAACCCAGCGCCGAAACCTTCCAGTCGAGCTTTCCAAAATTACGAAATTGCATAATTACTCCTCGCCTGCACCCTCCGGGCTAACTCTTGCCCTCAAGCACTTCTTCCGCCGTGCATACATCGACCATGCCGCCACAGCCGTAGATCACCGGCAGCACCTGCTCAGCCGGATACTTCCGGCGCCATTCAGCCACCTTCTCGGTGCCCACGCGATATGCCGGAAGATACATGCGTCCGAGCAGCGGATGGCGTCCCCATGCTCCGCTCAATTTATCAGCGCGCTCTTCACTGACCAGAAAGTCATGGCGCAACACCCTGGCAACCTGCGCCTGCGGCTGGCCTTTGCCCCAGGTCAAATAGCTGGACTGATTCTTCGCGTCATCCTGCAGCAGTGCCAGCAAGGCTCCAATCTGCATGTCTTCGTCGGGAAGCTGATCCAGTTCGGTGACCCCGTGCGCAATCAGAATCGCATTGTTCGCGATGCCTTCAAACAGCGCGGCAGCGCGGGTATTCATGGTCAGCACGGTCGCTTCAAAACCGGCCAGTCCGCGCGCATAGAGGTTTTGCAGATAAGCAAATGTGGTGACGTGCCCGGGCACAACCTCATGGCTGATCAACTGGTAGAACTCGGGCACGGAGATCTGGAGCGCGGCGTTGATCTCATAGGACGCCTCGTACTGCGGCGAACCGTCGGGATTGCGGGCTCGCCCCACGTAGTTCATCGAGCCTGAAAACCACGCGTCCTTGATCGGCAGAAAGTCGATATTCGCTCGCGGAACCGTTGCCAACTCCCTGGGCAGATAGGGCGAGAGGTGGGTTTCGCTCAGGCGATCGAAGTAGGCAATCACCGCCGAGCCGAGCGTACGAACGCTCGCCATGGGCGTAACCCGGTCTTTGCGCCAGGCGTCCACGGCGGCGATCAGTGAGGGATCGTCGTGCGAGTTGTGTCCCACGCGCCCCAACAATTCTGTTACACGCTCGCGCTTGGACTGCGGCTGCGAGGGCTCGGGAGCGCGGCCTGTCGAAGCCCGCACGCAACGCTCGTAGGAAACCGCCACCCCCCGGCCGAGCATCTCCATCGCAAGGTCCCACATAACTTCAAGCGATACTCCCAGACCAGTAAGATACTTCCCGCGAAGGCCTCCGAGTTTGACAGCCTCGCCCTTCAACTCTGCAATCGCTGCAGGAAGATCGATTTCTTTGAGGTAGGCATCCACCGCCGCGTGGTCAATCGGGTTGCCGCCGACGCCGCCCGTCTCGCGCACGCGCGCCGCCGACGCCGTGGTGTATGCCAGCGGTAATGGTTCATCACTGAACCACGAGTCGGCGATGAAACGCCCTGTGCCGGTGGGACACATCACGTCGCCGCCCCACAGCGTGTCGATCCCAAGCACCGCATCCGCACAACAACGTTCTGCTGCGTCCATTGCTAGCTCCCTACTCCTGAACTTTCTTTAGCGAACTCAGCCACACGTAACCGCACAATGCCACGAACATCAGCGCTGAGACCGACTCCGAGACCGGAAGGTTGTCAAACCACGGCGTCTTAACTAGCTCCTCCCGATACCACGGGAAGAGCCGCAGCGCCGCGCCAAAGACTCCGCCCAGTGCGCCTCCCGCCATCAAACCTGACGCGATAATCACACCGCGTTCGCGAATGGTGCGTCCGGTCTCGCCGCCCTTGGCCTCCGCTTTCTTGTTCAGCAGATGCGAGAGGAACCCGCCGGCCAGCGCAGGAGTATTTAACTCCAGCGGCAGATACATGCCAAGCGCAAAAATCAGCGATGGCTGGCCCAGCATCTCCATCATGATCGTAATCATTGCGCCTACGCCGAACAGCACGTACGCCACTGGCTGCCGGCTCATGAAGCCTTCAACCAACGCCTTCATGATGGAGGCCTGCGGAGAGGCCAGTACCGGTCTCAAGTCGCCAATCGCGGCTTCGCCAAACTGAAAGGTCCGCGCCAACATCACGATCGTCAACCCGGCAGCAATGGCTGCGGCGATCACGCCAAGGAACTTGACCTTTTCCTGCGCGGCCGGAGTCGAGCCGATCCAGTAGCCCGCCTTCAGGTCAGTGATGGTCTGGCCGCTCACCGAGAGTGCGGTGCAGACCATCCCCGCGATGGCCATCACAAAGAACATGCCGGTCGTGCCTGAGAGTCCAAAGCGCAACAGCACAACAGAAGAGATGATGATCGTCAGCATTGTCATGCCGCTGACCGGATTGCGTGCCGTCGTCGCAATCGCATTGGCCGCCACCGAGGCGAAGAAAAACGAGAAGACCAGGGTGAGCAGCAATCCCAGGCCCAATACCGCCCAGGAAACCTTCAGGCTCCCCAGCAGCAGCGCTACGCCAATCGCGCTTACCACCACGCCCACTAGAATCGATATCATCGGCAGATCGCGGTCGGTGCGCTCCACATCCTTATCCTCGCCACGGGTAAAGCTCTTGAACGCAATCGTGAATGAGCTGGCGACAATTTTGAGGCTTTTGACGATTCCAAAGATTCCTGCCGTCGCAATCGCACCCACGCCCATGAACCGCACATAGCTGCGATAAATCTGCACGGCTGACATGTCGCCAATCGGCAATGTCCCCGGATACACCGTGCCTGCAACGTGCTGCCCCACAAAGAAGATCAGCGGCACCAGCACCAGATTTGCCAGCACGCCGCCCGCACACAGAATCATCGAACTGCGCAGACCCATGACGTAGCCGAGCCCAAGGATGAAGCTGATTGCGTCAAAGCTGACGGCGATGCGCGCCTTCGCTCCCAGTGCCTTCACCAGCGGAATCCATTGGAAGCTCACGCTCTCCCTCCAAACCTGGAAGGTGGTGACGAAGAAGTCGTAGATGCCGGAGATAACGGTCGCCTGCAACAACAGCTTGGCCTGCGAGCCACCCTTCTCACCCGTCACCAAGACCTCTGTAATTGCCGTAGCTTCAGGATAGGGAAGCACACCGTGCATCTGCCGCACGAAGTATCGCCGCAGTGGAATCAGGAAGAGCACGCCAAGGCATCCACCGGCAACGCAGATGAAGATGGTTTGCACCGGCTTGGGATCGAGCTTGAGGATGTAGAGCGCCGGCAGCGTGAAGATCGCACCGGCTACCACCGAGCCGGCTCCTCCGCCGATGCCTGTGATGATCACGTTTTCCAGCACCGTGGAGCGCCGCGCATAGACCCGCGCCAAGCCAATCGCCAGGATCGAGATCGGGATCGCGGCCTCCATCACCTGCCCCACCTTCAGGCCTGAGTAGGCCGAGGCAACGGTGAAGATGACGCACAGGAAAGTACCCCACAACACGGAGCGCCAAGTCAGCTCACGTTCACGCGCCGAAGCCGGAACGATGGGACAGTACGTCTCGTTCTCGCCCAGCGGCTTGTAGGCATTGGCTGGAAGTGATTTTGCTTCGACTTCGGTGGCCATCGAGAAACCTTTCATCGCGAGACTACTCCACGAAGCCAGCGAAGCGGGTTCCGGATCCGTACCTCCCGCAACCGCCCTCGCCAGCTACCGTGGGTCATATCAGAGCCCATCGCGACTAGATTTCGAATACCGCTCCGGTATCAGCGCTGGTCACGTGCAGCAGGTAACGCGCCAGCCAACCACGCTTCACCTTCGGCTCGAACTTGGGCAGTTCCTTGAGTCTCTGCTCGATCTCGGCATCGCTCACCTTCAGTTCCAACCTGCAGGTCTTGGCGTTGATGTAAATCCGGTCGCCTTCGCGCACCGCCGCAATTGGTCCACCCGCAGCGGCTTCCGGTGAAACGTGCCCAATGCAGAGTCCGCGTGTACCACCCGAGAAGCGGCCATCGGTGATCAGGGCGGCGCGGATCCCAGCCCCAACGATTGCCGCCGTCGGCGAGAGCATCTCCTGCATACCGGGACCGCCGCGCGGCCCTTCGTAGCGGATCACCACGACATCGCCATCTTTCACTTCGCCCGCCAGAATACCCTCCAGAGCGGCTTCCTGCGATTCGTAGATGCGAGCTGTTCCCTCGTACTCCATCATCTCCGGCGCAACTCCGGCAACCTTCACCACCGCACCCTTCGGCGCCAGGTTTCCAAACAGCACAACCAGCCCGCCGGTTTGCGAGAATGCCTTCTCCGCCGTCCGGATCACATCGCCATCGGCATCCGGCGCGCGACGCACGACATCGGCCAGTCTTCCGGTCACGGTCGGTTGGTCGAGATTCAGTTCGGTAGTGCCTTGGCGGTCCAGTTCTTTCAGAATCGCCGGAATTCCCCCCACGCGATGCACGTCCTCTATATGTACTTCGGGACGGCTTGGCGATACCTTACAAATATTTGGCGTCCGGGCGGAGATCTCATTCAGCCGCGCCAGGTTGAACGGAATGCCAGCCGAGTAGGCAAGCGCCAGGGTGTGGAGAATGGTGTTGGTTGAGCCGCCCATCGCCATGTCGAGCACGAAAGCATTGGTAAGAGACTGCTCGGTGATGATGTCCAACGGCCGGATATTTTCGACCACGCAGCGCTTCAGCGCGTGCGCCGCCAGCTTGGAAAGTGCAATGCGGTCTGGGTTGGGCTCGGTATGGGTACAGGTATCATCCACCCAGCGCTCGGCGGGAATCGTCCCGGTACCCGGCACCGACAGACCGATGGCCTCGCCGAGGCAGTTCATCGAATTCGCGGTGAACATTCCGGCGCAGCTTCCACATCCAGGACAGGCTTTTTCGGCCAGCGACCGCAGTTCCACGTCACTCATCTTGCCCACGCTGTGTTTGCCCACGCCCTCAAAAACCGTGATCAGGTCGCTCCCACCCGGCCCGGCCAGCATGGGACCACCACTCAGGTAAACCGCCGGAATATTGATGCGCGCCATTGCGTTATACATCGCCGGTACAATCTTGTCGCAGTTTGCGATCCCGATCCAGGCGTCGCAAGGATGAGCGCCGATAATGGTCTCAATCTCGTCGGCAATCAGCTCCCGTGAGGCCAGAGAATATTTCATCCCATAATGCCCCATTGCGATGCCATCGCACACCGCACCGCCCACGTTGGCGTACCAGACGTTGAAGCCCAGCGCCTTCAGCTCCTCGCGTACAATCGCGCCGATCGTGTCCAGATGCGCATGCCCCGGAATCTGGGTTGTGTAGGAGTTGATGACCGTAACGAACGGTTTCTGCAAGTCGTCGAGCGAATTGATTACGCCCTCGGCCATCATCAGCGAAGCCGCCGGCAGCATGTGTGCACCTTCGGCAAGAATTCGGCTGCCGCGTTTGCGAATGTTTTCTATTCCTGGGTTCATTGCAATCCAGTTTACTTGACATGGTGCTCTGGTTGCACCACCTCACTCCCAAAAACCGCCCCCATTGAATCTTATTCGCGCAGCATTGGTGCCGCGAGCGGGTGGTTCGCATCACTTGTATTGGCCCTAGCTTGGGCACCTCAAACCACGATCGAAGAAAAGGGGGAAAAATGGATGTGTCGCCGGTCTCGAAGAATGACTCTCCCGTGCAGGAGGACTCCGGACTGCTTGCTCCGGGAACGCAGGCTCCTGACTTCACCTTGCCCTTCGCGCCGCATCAAGCACTTTCGCTAAGTGAACTACGCGGCAAACCCGTAATCCTCGCCTTCTATCCAGCCGACTGGAGTCCTACCTGCGGTGACCAAATCGGCTTGTATAACGAGGTTCTTCCCGAATTTCAGAAGTTCGGAGCCGAATTGCTGGGAATTTCCGTCGATAGTCCCTGGAGCCACAAGGCCTATACCGAAGCGCGCGATCTGCATTTCCGCCTGCTCTCGGACTTCGAGCCCAAGGGCGCGGTCGCGAAGCAATATGGCGCCTACCGCAGCGCCAATGGATTCACTGAACGGGCGCTGTTCGTAATCGGAAAAGACGGCATCATCACCTGGAATTACCTCTCGCCGATCTCCGTGAATCCTGGCGCGGATGGAATCCTGGAAGCGCTTGAAAATCTGCCCAAGTAGGAGAAGCTCATGACCAAGCTCAAAGTGCCAGTCTCATCCGAAGATCACGTCCAAGGCCCGGAGACGGCCGAGGTAACCCTGGTGGAATATGGGGATTACGAGTGTTCTCACTGCGCCCTCGCGTATCCCATTATGAAACGTATCCAGCAGCATTTTGGAAAGCGGATTCGCTTTGTCTTCCGCAACTTTCCCTTGACCGAGTCGCACCCGAACGCCGAAGCTGCCGCCGAGACTGCGGAGTTCGCTGGAGCCCATGGAAAATTCTGGGAGATGCACGACCTGCTCTACGAAAACCAGCCGCGCCTAAGTGGAGCGCTCCTCCTGGAACTTGCCCGGAAGTTGCAGCTCACTCCCGCCGCGCTGAGTCAGGCCCTGGAAGACGGACAATTTACAGCTCACGTCCGCGCTGACTTCAGTGGTGGCGTCCGCAGCGGTGTCAACGGCACACCAACCTTTTTCATAAACGGCTATCGCCATGATGGCGCCTTCGATTTCGCTGACCTGCTGCAGGCAATTGATGAGGCCATCGGCACAACAAGCAGCTCAGCCCGCGGATAATCCACCTCGGGCAGGAGCCGCGCTAAACAACCCGGATTCCTCGTCCGGCTTCGAACAGGAGGCGTCAGCTTCGTGTGAACTAACTTAGCGTTCCAAGTCCTAGAATCCAAGTCCCGGAAAAGGAGCTCCTCAATGTTTACAAGAGTGGTCGAAATCCAATGCAAACCAGGAAAGTCGAAAGAAGTTTGCGGTATCGCAAGCGAAAAGATCCTACCCGTATTGAAGAAACTGCAAGGCTTTCAGGACGAGATGGTACTCGTCTCCACCACCAATCCGGACCATCTGCTGACGCTAAGTTTCTGGAGCAGGCGCGAGGACGCCGAGCGCTACCATCGCGAGCAGTTTACTCAGGTAACACAGATGGTTCGCGACCTGTGTGAGCGCGATCCTCAAGTTCAAACCTACGACCTGAATACATCCACGGTTTACCACATTAACCTGGGAAAAGCGGCATAGAAGAGAGCCGGTACACGTTGAAGGCAAGTCTGCTGGCTTGCCTTTGTGTGCAGGGCGGCCCAAGTGTCCTGCGTCTTCGCGTCTGCGGACTTACACGATTTCCTCTCTCTTTCTCGCCCAGTACGCGTATCCTTCGGGGCAACCGTCAAGCCACAACCAGACGGCTCGCAGGAGGGCGCACGTAATGACGGATGCGACGCAACGAAGCCATAAGCGGGTGGAAATTATCGTCCCAATATTGTTCATTGGAGGCGGCATCGCGATACTGCTGGGCATAGCCGGACTGGCGATCGGCGGCTTTGAAGTCGCTGGACTGTCGTTGCTCTTCGGTGGACTCGGGGCAATTGCCTTTGCTCAATTGCTCGAACTACTCTCCGAGATTGCCAGCCACTTGGCGGCGATCAGGGCACAAATGAACAAGGGAGTTTTTGGACTCCTCGGTTAGCGCTGGAGGCTCTGCCTATCAGCTAAATTCATTCCGCTTGTGACCATCATCACAGACTGATGTGATGCGTTTTTGCGATAGTCTTGCTCAGGAGAAGGACCTTATGCCACACGTCATCGTGGATGCCTGTACCAAAGATTTTGCGTGCCTGGAAGTATGCCCGACCGGTTGCATCCTTCCCACGGCCGACGACCCGAAAATCGCCGAAGTAACCCAGTTGTACATCAACCCGGGGGAGTGCCTCGATTGCGGTGCTTGCGTAACCGCCTGCCCATCCGATGCGATCTTCCCGGCTGACGGACTGCCGGAAGATAAGAAGGACTTTGCTGATAAGAACGCTGCATTTTTTAATAAATAATTTTGGAACGGTTTACGCTAACGATTCCAACTGTGACACGTCCAACAGTTAACCTCCTGATTCCACCCCTGGCGATCGCCGGGGGTTTTCTTTTGTTGAAAATCAATTTGGCGCAGGCGTACATCCGGTGCTCGAATCGCGATAGAATGCATCCCGCAATTCATCTGGAGGCGGAAACAATATGCCCACTTACGAGTACCAGTGCAAGGATTGCCGCACCTTGTTCGAAAAGACTTTGACATTGGCTGCGCACGAGCGGGAGCCCATAACCTGCCCGAAGTGCGGCAGTCTGAAGGTGGAACAGGGATTCACAACCTTCTATCCCGTCACCTCAAAGAAGAGCGCGTGAAAGCAGTGCGCCAGAGGCTGCCTGAGTACACAACGCAAGGAGAAGTTTGTGGCGATCACAACCGAAAAGCCCCGCACTGAAAAGCGCGGGGCGGAGTCACTCCGGGCGATGTGAATATCATCCGGACACGGAGTCTCAGGCAGCTTTTTCGTAAATACCCGAGATATTCCCTACCTTCTCTCGCTGACGAAATTCCTGCGGACCAGGTTGCGTCATCAGAGGCCAACTAAGGTCTGGCCCAAAGGTGATCTGCTGATCTTCCTTAGGCTGTTTCAAAAAGAACGACGGATCGCGGTTCCAATCGAAGTCGTGATTGATCTTTTTTTCGTCTGCCATATTTACCTCTGCTTCTGGGTTGTCTATCTTGTGGGTTGTCGTTCTTGCGGATTTAGGACTTTGATGCGCAGCCACGCGTCTTGAGCACGCGAAATTTATGCGTTGCCAAAGCTGCCTTGTCCGTGCCAGCACAGGAACCTCTGCCCGACTCCCCTTTGGTCGCATTCTCGAATCTTCTCTCCCGAAACGGCACGGTCAGCCTACTTTTTATCGCAAGAACCTCCATCTGAGTATCTGATGTGGTACTTTAAACGCCCTTCTTCTGGCAAATGCTCTGAGCGGTGTCCGCACCTCTCCTGATTGAGAAGAAGCGTCGTTGCCATGCGCAGTGAGGGTCATCCCACACAGGAGGACTGCCATGCACAAGCTTAGAATTTTGGTGGTTGATGATCAGCGAGCTATAGCCTCTACTCTCGCCATGATCTTCGAATCGCAAAGCTACGAGACCGCCACCGCCTACAGTGGAGAAGAGGCGATTCAAGTGGCTGGTTCATTCCATCCCGATTGCATTGTGAGCGATGTGATGATGGGGGCGATGAACGGCATCGAGGCGGTGATCAAAATATTGAGTGTGCTACCCCGGTGCAAGGTGCTGTTCGTTTCTGGCAGCGCCGCATACTGCGACCTTCTGAGAGACGCGCGGGCAAAGGGCTTCAACTTTGAAGTTTTGCAGAAACCAGTTCCTCCGCCTGAGTTGTTGGCGAGAATTTCCCAGGTTCTATTGCATCCAGCAAACCAGGCTGCGGCATAAAAAAAGCCGGTCCGCTGTTTCCACGCATCCAACATAGGAACGCTCGACAGAAAGACGCGCCACAGGGGGCTGAAATGTTCCGGTTCGTCACTTCGCTGTTCGGCTGTGCTCACCACCACTGCACTTTCCCGATTACTGCCAAGAAGCAGGGCACGACTGCGTCCGAAAGTAAGCCGCCTGCAACCACCTATATCGTCTGTCTGGACTGCGGCAAGGAGTTCCCATACGACTGGCAGCAAATGAAGGTGGTCGCGCCGACAAAGCGCGCGGCTTGACCCGAATCCTTATGCGGCAGCAAAGGATCACCCGAGTACTCGCACTTCTCTTCCCATTCTTACCAAACATAGCCACCGCCAGAAGATGCGCACACTGCCCATCGACAGTGTGGCTTTCGCCTCTCTGCATCAGTTCATAGTTGTTACCGATTCCGGGCATCCGTGTATGTTGGATGTGGAACACTCCAGAGCGCTTGCAGAATGCCATGTCAACTTGAATGTTTATGCCAGATTAAATGTTTATAAGACAGGTGTTTGTATGATTGACTTGGAGACTCTGGATATTTATATTACCTTCATCTTTCAGCGAGGAAGCATTCACTCCTTGGGGACGGAACAGCACCGCTCAGGGAGTGCCGAGCCGCCCCGGTAGCGTTGCTTGCAAGTCGGACGCTGTTCGTCCCATAGCCGTAATCAGTTTAACGAGAGCTGTGAAAAACGACACTGCTAAGTGTCGCTGGAGGTCTGTGTCTACGCGAGTTAAACGGGAGTAATCCTAAGCATCTGGGGGAAATTTTGTCTACTGGCTATATCGGCACCGAGATCGCAACACATTGGCCGATTGTCAACGCGCCGCAATTAAATTGGTACGCGATATACACGCGACCAAGCCATGAAAAGCGGGCCGTCGAGCATTTGGCATTGCGCGAGATCGAGTGCTATTTGCCATCCTTCCGGACGACCCGCCGCTGGAAAAACCGCTGTACGGTGGAGTTGGAACTGCCTTTGTTCCCCAGCTATGTGTTTGCTCGGTTTCCATGGTGCGAGCACGTGCGCGTGCTGGAAATCCCCAGCGTGGTTTCGATTATAGGTAACGGCCGCGAACCTCTGCCACTGCGGCACTCTGAGATCGTATCGCTCCGCGAAGGCCTGGATATTCGCCACGCCGAACCTCACCCATATTTGAATATTGGCGAACGGGCACGGATTCGATCCGGACCACTCGCGGGCTTCCAAGGCATCGTGATGCGCAAAAACAATGGGTTGCGAGTGATCCTCACCTTGCAGGAGATCATGAAGAGCGTTGCGGTAGAAGTCGAAGAGTGTGACTTGGAACTGATCGGAGATTCTTCTGGTTATCTAAAGACCGATCCGGGCAGAGCATAGTTCAGGCGGTAATTTTCCTCGTTGCCCGGCAGGCAGCGTCTCACACTCCTGTGACGCCGCGCACAGTGCCGGTATCCACCAAGGCACTAGAATCGTGCGGGTTCAGCCCGCTCATTGAATCCGTGCTTAGGAACCTCCGAAATCGGTCGAGTGGTTCGCGCCAGTCACCTTAGAGTCGCAAGGCCTCCTCCCCCAAGGCCGCGCATTTTATTTGTTTGCAGTTGCATTCGATGCGATGTCCAGAATCCCGGGCAGCCGTGTTGTGCAAATCCGCGTACTCGCGCGAAAACCTGGAGTGTTCCCCGTGGAGCAACTTCTCCCTTGCCGTCCTGATATTCGTCATCGTCGTCCTTTGGCAGTGAATCTTCTTCTTACTTTGGAAATAGCCGTCTCGAACTGTCGATCCCATTTCTAAGGTGGAGAAAGCTATGCCTCGTCCTTCGTGGAACATTCTTTTCCGGAGCTTTTCCGCTCTGGGAGTCTTCGGGATGGCGATCGGCGCCGCCGCCCTCCCGCCCACGGTTGCTACTGCGACCGCCCCGGAAACCCATTCGCGTAAAGTTACGGCGGCGCATCTGGCAGGGAACTACGGCCGGTTACCCATGAGCTTTGAAGCCAATCGAGGACAGGCATCAAAGAGCGTGCGCTTTTTGGCCCGGGGGCAGGGCTATGGACTTTATTTGACTAGCGAGGAAGCCGTGCTGATGCTGCACAAAACCGGCACCCGCGGGGTGCCGCGCTCACGGCGCATGGCCCGCTTCGGCCACTCCCCTGAACTCCTGGGTTCGTCGATTCCAGAAAAGAATAAACCGAACGGTCGAACCGGCGCGGAGTCAGCTACGGCGGTGACCGATGTGGTGCGGATGCGGTTGGCCGGAGCCAATCCTGAGTTCAACCCGGTTGGCACCGAACCATTGCCAGGAACCGCCAATTACATTGTGGGCAACAATCCTGCCAAGTGGCACACCAGTGTCCCAACCTATGCGCGGGTCCGCTATGCGGATGTATACCCAGGCGTGGATTTGGTTTACTACGGCAATCAGCGCCAGTTGGAGTACGACTTTGTGGTGGCGCCGGGAGCTGACCCCAAGCCCATACAACTGCACTTTGATGGCGCAAAAGCCCTGAAGTTGGACGGCGCAGGCAAGCTGATCATCGCAGCCGACAACGGCGAGGTGGCCTTTCCGAAACCAGTGGTATACCAGATGGTGGGTGCTGTCCGCCACTCCGTCGAAGGGCATTTTCAACTGCTCGGCGATAACACTGCTGGATTCGCGCTGGGCAGCTATGATCGAACAAAGCCGCTGGTGATCGATCCGGTGCTAACTTATGCCACCTACTTGGGCGGCAGCACCGAGGATTTCGCCGTGTCCCTCGCAGTGGATGCTGCTGGCGAAGCCTATGTGACCGGGTTGACTTGGTCGGTCGACTTTCCGGTGGCACAGAGTGCCTTGGAAACGGTGAATCTAGCTACTTCCGACAACGATGTAAGTATCGCGTTCGTTAGCAAGCTAAATGCCTCGGGTACAGCACTTCTCTACTCGACTTATCTGGGCGGGCTAGACGTCCCCGACACCGAGAACGGACAAGGTGAATACGGCCATAGCATCGCTATCGATCCAAGCGGCAATGCCTACGTGACAGGGTGGACTCATTCGTCTGATTTTCCGGTAACCCCCGGTGCATATCAGACCATCAACTACGCGTTTCCGACCTCGCAGGCCACTGGTTTTGTCACCAAGCTGAATGCGAATGGGACCGGGCTGGTCTACTCCACCTACCTGGGCGGCAGCACCTTGGATGAACCAACTTCGCTGGCCTTGGACTCCGCAGGAAATGTCTACACTACCGGATATACATTTTCGACTGATTACCCCACGACCCCCGGCGCTTACCAGATCGTCAACAATTCCTCTAACTCCGGCGCGTGGAATGCTTTTGTTTCCAAGTTGAACTCCACCGGAACCGATCTGGTTTACTCTACTTACCTCGGCGGCAGCGGCGAAGACGGTTCAGCCATCGACGGCAACTACGCCCTGTTTCAAGTGGCAGTAGACACGGCAGGCGATGCTTACGTGGCGGGTTTTGCCGAGTCGACAGACTTTCCAGTGACGTCCGGTGTCCTGCAGTCCGCAAACAACGCAGCCGCGGCGGCCGGAACGAACATCACCTTGTCCAAACTGAATCCCACCGGGACCGAATTGCTTTACTCCACCTTCCTCGGCGGAGGTATCGGAGAATTCAGCGAGGGCCTGGCGGTGGATAGCTCGGGTAATGCCTATGTAACCGGCTACACCTATTCCAGCGACTTTCCCGTGACCCCGGGGGCGTTCCAGGGCACCAACAACGGTGCGATCAATGGCACGAACACTGCCTTTGTCGCTGAGATCAATTCCACTGCCACCGCTCTGGTCTATTCAACCTTTCTCGGCGGCAGCGGCGGTGATGATGCTTATGGTCTTGCTCTTGATAGCTCCGGCAACTTGTATCTGACAGGCGTGACGATGTCGAGCAACTTTCCGATCTCACAAAATGCCTTTCAGTCGGCCAATCATTCGACTCCAGGGCCCGGCGGTTGCGGCAGTGCTTTTCTGACGGAGTTGAATCCGGCTGGCAACATGGTGTACTCCACTTACTTAGGCGGAAGTGGTGAAGATTGCGGCTACCAGGTGGCAACGCTGAGCAACGGCGCCGTGTATCTGGCAGGATCCACGAGTTCCTCCGATTTTCCAGTCACCACCAATTCCTTCGACACTACTTATAATTCGGCGTACAACACTGCTTTTGTCGCCCAGTTCAGTTTTGGAACAGCTCCGGTCCCGACGGCCTCTGTAACGGCTCTGACTGCCAGCGCCAATCCGCAGTTTTGGGGGAACGCGGTGAGTTTCACGGCCGTTGTAGCACCGGTCTCCGGTACGGGCACTCCGACGGGCAACCTGGTGTTCAGCATAGACGCGATCCCAGTCGCCACAGTTCCGCTCGACAGCACCGGAAAGGCAACCTACTCCACCTCCGGACTGGCGGAAGGCGACCACTACATTCTGGCCAGCTATGCCGGAGACACCACCTATGGATCCAGCAGCAATGGAATGACCCAGACCATTGCGCCCTCTCAACTTCCGGCGCCAGTCTTTTCCCCAGCAGCTGGGACCTATGGTTCGGCGCAATCGGTGACGTTAATGGATACGATCACAGGCGCGGTAATCTACTACACTACCGACGGCAGCACCCCGACCGTCACTTCGGCCAAGTACACCGCTCCGATCACGGTAAGCAGCACGGAGATCCTTCAATCCATCGCTCAAGCTGCCAACTACCTGCCGTCTTCAGTGGCAACAGCAGCCTACACCATTACATACTCTGGATCGCCAATCTCGCTGATACCAAGCAGCATCACGGCAGGTAGCGCCGGGTTTACGCTGACGGTGAATGGCGCGAACTTCGTCTCCGGCGCTACGGCAGACTGGGGAAGCACGGCGTTGGCGACAACGTACGTGAGCCCGAGCCAGCTTACCGCCTCAGTTCCGGCAAGTCTGATTGCGACTGCGGGCGCAGTGAGCGTAACGGTGACCACTGGCGGCGGCACATCCAATTCGCTAACCTTTACAGTGGTTCCGACCGGCGCTTTGCTCTTCGTTCCCATGCCTCCGTGCCGTGTGGCTGACACTCGGAACGCAATAGGTCCGTTTGGTGGCCCATCGATATCAAGAGGGACAGCGCGAAGCTTTGAGATG